>Ga0068714_10002750_pt1 | contig 22054 bp, 18 predicted proteins | sample MTBNYHSulfiMetaG_FD_62988 | JGI IMG/M metagenome (GOLD analysis project Ga0068714, IMG submission 62988) | Enrichment culture microbial communities from rom New York Harbor, USA that are MTBE-degrading - MTBE-NYH (New York Harbor Sulfidogenic)... | ecosystem: Environmental > Aquatic > Marine >... | reverse complement strand
CCATTAACTTATATTTCTTAATAATTGTTTTAATCACACAACGCGTTATTTATAATATTTAAATGAAAAATCAGAAAATGGATAAAAAAAATGAAACTCCGGAATGCTGTCCTGAATTTGATCCAACTCCATGGGACGGTATGGTACATGAATGGAACAATAAAAAATTCATTAAGGACAAAGTGTGCACATTTATGTATATGCCGATGAACTTTGGTGCGGTTATGAGAAGAATAATCAAAAAGGTCGATAAGGCAGGAGCTCAGATTCCCGACTGGCTTTGTCTTTCTGATCATACATCGAGATGGAATATGGATATCTACCTTGCAGTTGACAGGGAAATACATGATGCCGTGAATACAACTATTTCAGGAAAATTTTTGAGCAAAGTCTATGAGGGAGATTTTAAGGATACAGACAAATGGTGCAGGGATTTTGAAAATTTCGCAAAAGAGAAAGGACATGAAATCAAGAATTGGTATATGTGGTATACTACCTGCCCGAAATGCGCTAAAAAATATGGTAAAAACTATGTGGTTATTATCTCAAGGATAAATTGAGGGATGAACAATATTTTATATGAAGTACGGTCTGAACTTAAAAAGCATGCTGATCCTGTAAGGCAGGTCAGCGGACAAAGGTTTTTTAAGGAGAAAATAAAACTTTATGGATTAAAATCTGCCCTTGTTGTAAAAATCGGAAAAGATGCTTTTCGAAGGATCAAGAATCAGCAAAGATCAGAAATTTTCAATTATTGCGAAGAATTGTGGCAATCAGGTTTTCTGGAGGAGTCGATAATAGCATGCAATTGGTCCTATTTATTGGCAAAAAAATACCAGGAGGAGGATTTAAGGATATTTGAAAGATGGCTGAATAATTATGTGAATAACTGGGCTTCATGTGATACACTCTGCAATCATACGATTGGTGCATTCATTGAAATGTATCCGGCTTATTTAAAAGAATTGAAGAAATGGGCAAGATCCGGTAATCGCTGGATGCGCAGAGGATCTGCAGTCAGCCTGATCATCCCGGCCAGGAAGGGCAGGTTCTTAGAGGATATATTTCAGATTGCAGATATTTTACTGTTGGATAAGGATGATCTTGTTCAAAAAGGCTACGGTTGGATGCTGAAAGCTGCCAGCGAGGCAAATAAGCAACAGGTGTTCGATTATTTAATCAGGAACAAATCATCTATGCCCCGGACAGCATTAAGATATGCTATTGAGAAAATGCCAAAGGAATGGAAAGAAATAGCAATGAGAAAAAATTAAAAGATGCTCTAAACAATAAACTGTAGTTGATAAAATCTATCGGGAGAATGCAAAAAATGGTATAAATTGAAAATCCTATATAGGAATTTACTCATTTCTTTGTAATCTGGAATACTATCTTGAATGTACTCATCTTATAAATTTATGAAAACAAAGATAATTTACTCCGGCCTGACAACAGCATTTTTAATATTTCTTCTATGTGGAATTTGCAAAGGGCAGGGGAATTCTGTAAAAAGTATCCGTATCGGTGATCAGGAATGGATGGCTGAAAACCTTAATGTTAGTGTATTCAGGAACGGGGATCCGATACCTGAGGCAAAAACTGCCGGTGAATGGGTAAATGCCGGGAAAAATGGCCAGCCGGCATGGTGTCATTATGAAAACAAAACGGATAACGGGATTAAATACGGTAAACTCTATAACTGGTATGCAGTCAATGATCCCCGCGGCCTGGCTCCCGAAGGCTGGCATGTACCCACTCACAGGGAATGGATATACCTTACTGATTACCTTGGAGGGGATGATTATTGTGGCGTACTGCTGAAGAGTACCAGTGGGTGGATGGGAGATGGAAATGGTAATAACCAGAGTGGATTTAATGCTCTTCCCGGTGGGTGCCGTAATCTCTATGGGGAATTTCAGTATATTGGCGAACTGGGATACTGGTGGACTGATACTCAGGCTAGTTCAACCTTATCCTGGTACAGGACCATGGATAAGAGCCCATATTATGTTTACAGGCTAAGTTATTCCAGGTTGAGTGGCTTTTCAGTGCGTTGTATTAAAGAATAAAGAGATTTCAAATCCTGGCCAAGGCCAGAAAACAGGAATATAAAGATATTGTAAAAAAGAGATAGAGTTTTATTGCATCAACTGAATGACATGATAGAAGACAAAACAATTAAGTTCATTAAGCATGAACATTAAACTTTTATAAAGATCAATATGCGATATTTTAACAGGATTATAACTTTGATAGCTTTATCATTGCTGGTACTGCTTTTGAAAGAAACGCTTCTTGCCAATACCCTGGGATCTGAAAAAAAATCTGGCAGAGAAAGCTCAGTGGACAAATATCATGAAAAACATCAGGTAATGAGACTTGAGGAGTCCACTCCCGGTCAGATTCTGAAAATAAATGGACGTGAGATCAAGGTGCTGGAAATAGATATTACACCCCTTATTGAAAATACATACAGTAAAAGAGGTGTATATGAGTCTGCTGATAATCCGAAGTTAAAGATGATCAGGGAACAGGAGGGTTTTGACAAGATGCTTGCCGGTGTACAGAATGAATTTGACCAGCAGGTGCTTATTCTGGACTGGTCACAACGCCGGCTGCCAAAATTCGGATCTCCAACTATCAAAGCCAATGCCCCGCTGGATATTCTGAAAGCAGCTGATGAAGGGCATACTTTTTACTGTAACCATTATGCCCGGATTTTTGTCGGAGCTGCCGCCAGTATCGGCTGGGTCTGCCGTACACTGGCTCTTCATGTTGGCAATAATCCTTCCATAAAAGGAGCTCCTGAGCACTCTGCATGTGAAGTCTGGTCTGATGTTTACAGGAAGTGGATCTATTTTGACCCGCTTTTTGGTATGTATATAGAAAGGGATGGAATCCCTCTCACGGCATGGGAAGCAAGGCAGGAATGGTTTTACGGGGACAGGGATAAACTTAATTTTGTTCTGGGTAAAGATCGTAAAATCTATAAACATACCGATATGCCTGTACCTCTTTCTGTGCATCCCGGTTTTGGCACGCTTTCACTGGGGCCTATTGATAAACTTGCACTGATGGGATATGTTCCCGGAAATAATGTTATCGATAACGGTGGACTGAATTACGAAGAAATGTTCATATGTACTGATACTCTTTCCAGCAGGATAAAATGGCATATCCGTATTCGTCCGGATAATCCTGCAGTGGAACCTTATTTCCCGATGAACCAGGCTGATCTCCAGTTTATACCGGTTCGGAAAGGTTTTGAGGTCAGAATAAGAACAAATACTCCGAATTTTGCACATTACAGATACCGGATCAATAAGGGTGAATGGGTTAATGGAGAACCCGGGATCTGGGAAATGAGAAGAGGTATAAATATCCTTGAAGTGAGACCCGTTAATACATTTGGAGTTGAAGGAGTAGTAAGCCGCGTGGTGCTTGATGTTGATCCAGACAGGAAAAATGTTTCATGATACTTTTTTATGACCGTTAATTTAATCATCTGATTAAATAAAGACCTTGCTTATAAGATATATATTTACAATTTGGGTCATTGAATGATTTTTAAAATTTAAACCAAACTTATTAATCTCATGAAAAACTTTTCTTTCTTATTGTTTATAACTGGTTTCCTTTCAGGTATTTTCTTCCTGGATGCTTGTACAGAAAAAAAATCTCAAAGTATAACATTTGAGCTGCATGAACTGGATTCAGTACCCCCGTTCAACCCGTGGATAAAAATTCCGGCTGACATCAATGGAGACGGGTATCATGATATCGTCATCGGAGGGCAGAAAGGCCCGCTGGTATGGTATAAATCACCTTCCTGGGAAAAATACCCTATTGCTAACGGAGGTTATAATACGGTTGATGGTGAAGCCTGCGACATAGACATGGATGGCGATCTTGACCTTGTCCTGGGTGGTTTGGTGTGGTTCGAAAATCCCGGGTCAGAATCATCTGAATCCGGAGGAAACTGGATCCTGCACCGGATTGCTGACCATGAAACCCATGATGTTGAGATAGCTGACATCAACAAGGATGGATTGTGGGATGTAATTACCCGTGATCAGTCTGCATTCAGTAATCCTTCAGGCAATACAATCCATGTCTGGTATCAGATAAATGATACCCTTTGGCAGGAACAGGTAATAAATTGTCCCCATGGCGAAGGTATAAAAGTATTCGACCTTGATGGAGATCAGGATACTGATATTATTATTGGAGGGATCTGGTATGAGAACACGGGAAATAAAGATACCGTTGCATGGAGTGAACATGTATTCACTGAATGGCACCCGGATGCTTCGATTGAAATTGCAGATATTAACAGGGATGGGCGTCATGATATCGTTCTGGCTCCTGCAGAGCTTGCAAAACAATACTATAGATTGTCATGGTTTCAGGCACCTTCAGATATCAAGGATGGCAAATGGTCCGAGCATGTTGTTGTTGATTCAATTGAATGCGTGATCCATTCCCTCAAGGTGGCAGACATGAACATGGATGGCCTTCCTGATATATTGTACGCAGAAATGCACCAGGGGGCTGACCCTGATGAAGTAGTCCTGATGCTCAATATTCAAAAAGGGAAGGAATGGGATAAACTTGTTCTTGGAACAAGGGGTTCCCATGTTTTGCAGGTACTTGATTATGATAATGACGGAGACCTTGATTTCTTTGGTGCTAACTGGAGCGGGAAATACCAGCCATTACAGCTCTGGGAGAATAAATTAAAGTAAATGCTTCCGGAGAAATGGCATTCCTTTAAACAACGGCATTATACAAACTGGAATCGGGTTTATTTATTTTCCTTATACGGAGATAAAATCTTTCTCAAGTCGGTTGAACAATTCTTTAGGATTTATTTCTTTAATTAATGTTCCTCCTTCAGCAAGAGATATCTGCCCTGTCTCTTCCGATACCACAATGACAATACTATCTGTCATTTCTGTTATCCCGATAGCGGCCTTATGCCGTAAACCATATTCGGGCGGTAGTTCAGGATTATCTGTTACCGGAAGAACTACCCTGGCTGCATAGATTTTTTCACCGTCAATGATGATGGCTCCGTCATGAAGTGGACTCTTTTTGTTGAATATGCTGATGATTATCCTGCTTGAAGTATTTGCATCGAGGATATCACTTGCCTGTGCATACATCTGCAAACTTGAACTTCTTTTTAAAACTATAAGTGCACCGGTTCTGGTATTTGATAATTCAATGACCGCCTTTAAAATTGATTTCAGACGCATCCTTGGACGTGGATCAAAATCCATTTTTAGCATTTTTCCAATTCTTAGCTGATTCCTGTTGACATATCTTGTCCCGATCAGAATAAGGAATCTTCTTATTTCCTGTTGGAATACAATGATAAGTGCTATGACTCCCACTCCTATCACCTGGCCGAGTATGGAACTCAGCATCTGCATTTTCATTACTTTTACAGCCCCCCAGAATAAATAAATTGCAATGATCCCGATGATTATATTCAGGGCAACTGTGCCACGGATCAACATATATAGCTGGTACAGTATAAAGGCAACAATGAGGATATCGAGCACGTCAAGAATCCTGATATGAATAAAAAGTGATGTCACCCTGTTTATGCAGATTTAAATTCTGTCGGGAAAGACCGGACAGCAATTAAAAAATATTTATAAAATATAGTGTTTATCTAAAAATTAATGCTGAATATTTATTATATCAATTCAGGCTAACAAAGATATTAAAATCATTCAATTTGCAGTTAACTTGATATTTTTGATATTCTGGAATAGAGCCTGCGCACCTCAACCGCTTCTTTTATATCATGTACACGCAGGATATTAGCTCCTTTCATAAGGGCATACATATTTAATGCAGTGGTCCCATTAAGGGCATTCGAAGGATCCTGGTCGAGAACCTTATATATCATTGATTTTCTTGACAATCCTACCAATATGGGTAGCTCCAGTATTTTGAAGGAATCAAGAGAGGATAAGAGCTCGTAGTTATGATCAATGGTTTTTCCAAAACCGAATCCGGGATCAACAATTATATCCTTTATACCCATTGCCTTCAAGTGGTTTGTTTTTTCAGCCAGAAATACTAATATTTCGTTGACAACATCTGTGTAATACGGATTTTTTTGCATCGAAGAGGGATCTCCCTGCATATGCATGATGATATAAGGAATATTGTGTTTGGCAATAATATCGAACATATCGCAGGATTCTCCCCCGGCAGTGATATCATTAATTAAATCAATATCAAATTCGATAATCATTTTTTCAGCCACTTTCGGATTTGATGTATCAATTGAAACAGGATAATCAGGATATGCTTTCCTGATCATTTCCAAAGCAGGAACAAGCCTTCTGTATTCTTCAGCAGTGCTTATTTTGGTTGCACCCGGTCTTGTTGATACAGCCCCAATATCAATTATGTCTGCCCCTTCTTCTATTATTTTACCGATTCGTTCTTTCATAGCATCCGCACTGGTATATCGGCCGTCATCATAAAAAGAATCGGGGGAAAGATTCAGAATTCCCATAACACGAGGTATAGAGAGGTCCATAAGATTGCCTCTTAAATTAAGACTGAATTTTTTTGAAAAAAATGTATCTTTGGGTTCCAGGTTAAGCATGGATCCGTGGTTTGAATATATAAAGTTAATAATTTACAGGAATTTTGACCGTTATCAACCTGGAATTGTTTTCCGTCTTCAAACTTATAGGAAAAGGAAATGTTAAGTTTAAATTTAAAACTCAGTATAAAAGATTCCAAATAACAATAGGTTTATGAAGTTCGTTGTTATCGAAGGCCTCGACGGATCAGGAAAATCAACACAGATAAATCTCCTGAAAAATTATCTCGAAAAAAAGAAGATCAAATATAAATATCTCCACTTTCCGCGGACTGACTCCCCGGTTTATGGGGAATTGATAGCCAGATACCTGAGAGGTGAACTGGGGGAAATGAATTCAGTGAATCCTTATCTTATTGCCTTAATCTATGCTGGTGACAGAAATGACGCGAAGGAGATGCTGTATAAATGGAAGGAAAAAGGGAACTTTATCCTTACTGACAGATATGTTATATCTAACATTGCTTTCCAGGGAGCAAAACTTCATGACATTCATGAGAGAAATACCATTAAGGAATGGATATTGAATCTGGAGTATAATTATAATAAACTACCTTCACCTGATTTAAATATTTTTCTTGATGTTCCTTTTGATTTTACTGTTTCAAAACTTACAGATAAAAGAGTTGGAGAAGACAGAGATTACCTGAAGGGAGGTATGGATATTCATGAAAAAGATCTTGATTTTCAAAAACGGGTCAGGGAAGTTTACCTTTCAATGAAAAATGTTGATAGAAGTTTCCGGATTATCAACTGTACATCATCAGAGGGAAAAATACTTGAGCCCGATCAGATATTTAATAAAATAATAAAGACTATTTTTTAAAACATATGGGAATACTCAGAACAATCAGCAGAGTTTTGGTGGGACTCGTTTTTATTTTTTCTGGATTTGTTAAGGCTGTTGACCCCCTGGGATCAACTTATAAATTCACTGATTATTTTAATGCATTCGGATTTGAATTTATGGCTCCTCTGGCACTGCCTTTGGCCGTTCTTATGTCATCCGTTGAAGTGGTTCTGGGAATAAGCCTGCTGTATGGATATCGTATGAGAGTTTCAGCCTGGGCCTTGTTGAGCATCATGTCTTTTTTTACCATCCTGACTTTTGTTATTGCGCTAACGGATCCAGTGAGTGATTGCGGATGTTTCGGAGATGCTGTAATCATGACTAACTGGCAGACATTTATCAAGAATATTGTATTAATTTTTTTCACACTGATTATTTTTATTAACCGTGATCGGTACAAACAAATCAGGGGACCGGTCGTTGAATGGCCGGTAATTATTATTCTGTTCATAGGTTTAATATTTTTTTCATTATATAATTATAATCATCTGCCATTGCTTGATTTCAGACCGTTCAGCAAGGGATCAGATATAGTTGCAGGAATGAAAATCCCTGAAGGAGCACCTGAGGATGTTTATGAAACAAAGCTTATTTATAAGAATAAAGCGACCGGGAAGGAAAAGGAATTCAGCATTGAAAGTATTCCGGATGTCTCTGAATGGGAATTCATTTCTTCTGAATCTAAAATCATTACTAAAGGGTATGAACCACCGATTCACGACTTTCATATTGTCGGTCCCAATGGAGAAGAGATTACCAACAAGGTTCTTCAGAATCCAGGGTATACTTTTCTTCTTATTTCAGATAATTTAAATCTGGCTGATGAAAATGGATTAAAAAAGGGAGATGATTTTTACAAAATTGCCCAATCCCTGAACGACACAAAATTTTATGCACTTACTGCTTCTACAACTGAGGATGCACTTAAGATAAAAGACAGCCTCAGGCTGAACTATGATTTTAGCAGCGTTGATGAGATATTATTGAAAACCGTGATCAGATCCAATCCCGGATTGCTTCTTATTAAGAATGGAATTGTGATTGAAAAGTGGCATTATAATGATTTTCCTCATCTTGATCAAATGGGTACTGAATTTAGAGATATTCTCCGGACATTTCCTCTATCTCCAGGTGTTATTCTTGATTCTCTTCGGATTTCTCCCATTGGATCACGACCCGATACTTACCGAACCGTTTTCACCTACCTGAATACTCTTGACGGTCGTTCTGATACATTCCCTGAATTCATGATACAACATGAAAGGAACTGGGAATATCTCAATGCCAGTTCTGTACTAGTCAAAAAAGGATCTGAGTTACCTTTATCCGATTTTTTGGTAACTACCTATGATGGAGAAGAAATTTCTGAACAGATCATGATCTCCCCAAATAATACTTTCCTTGTGATTGCTATGGACCCTGGTAAAATAAATTCATATTTGCTGGAAAGGATAAATTTTCTTACAACCTTAACCGGAGAAATTCCTGCGATTTTTTACGGTCTGACCAATATGAAGCCCGATCAGGTTAAAGCGTATACAGATACATTTATAAGCCCGATAATTTTCTGTTCAACACCATCCTCTTTTATTGAGAAAGTTGCTGGAGATGGTATTTGCCTGGCATGGATTCAGAAAGGGCGGGTTGCGGGTATCTGGAAAGATGACGATATCCCGTTACCTGAGAATTTTGAACAAATTTTATCGAAGCCGGCAACAACACCTGTTTTTGAAATAAAAATCTTACCTTATATTTTAAGATCGGACAGACTGATTAATGAAAAGCAGGTAATCTATCTTTTTATTCTGGGTTTTTTAGTTTTTTCAGTTATTCTGAGGATATTCCTCGAAGATCCTTTCCTTAAAAACAAATGAATCTTATCAGGAAGATATCCGGCAGATTAATATACGGTCTTGCTGTTATAATGGGAGTAGTAAGCCTGATATTTTTTATATTCAATGTTTTGCCTGGTGATCCGGCCCGCATGATGCTTGGACAAAGGGCAGATTTAAATACAGTGGAAGTTATTCGTAAAGAACTGGGTCTGGATAAGCCATTATATATGCAGTATTTAAGGTATCTGAATGATCTTTCACCAGTTTCCTTTTTTCAGGAGAAGGACCATGATTCTTACTTTTATCGGGATCCTGAAAAATACAGACATGTAAAGCATATTTTCCTGACGGATAACGGTTTCACCATGGTATTAAAAGCACCCTGGCTGGGAAGATCCTTTCAAAGTCAGAGATCAGTTGGAACAATGATATCTGAAGCTTTTCCAAATACATTCATATTAGCTCTGACTGCAATCATTCTTGCATTCATTTCAGGTATATTTTTAGGTGTAATCTCTGCCATAAAAAGGGATAGCTGGTACGACAGGGTAACACTCCTTTTCTCCGCACTGGGCATGAGCCTGCCCTCTTTCTTTGCTGCAATACTCATTGCCTGGTTCTTTGCATACAAACTAGGTCATATTACCCATCTGAATATAACCGGCAACCTGTTTGAAGTCGATAATTTCGGGAGAGGTGTTCATCTGGAATTAAAGAACATTATTTTACCTGCTTTCACTCTGGGTATCAGACCATTGTCGGTAATCATTCAATTATCAAGAAATTCTATGCTGGAAGTATTGAATCAGGATTATATTAGAACAGCCTTTGCCAAGGGATTGAACTTTACAAGGGTGATCTATAAGCATGCATTAAGAAATTCCCTGAATCCGGTTCTGACGGCTGTTAGTGGCTGGTTTGCCAGTATGCTCGCTGGTGTGGTTTTTGTAGAATATATTTTTGGATGGAAAGGATTAGGCTACATGCTTGTTAATGCACTTAATTTCTATGATCTTCCCGTAGTGTTAGGATGTGTTCTCACTACTGCGATTTTATTTGTTATAGTAAATATTTCAATGGACATTATTTATGCTTTGCTTGATCCGAGAATAAGAAAATGAATCTATAATCTATATCATTATTAAAGAAGTATATTCAATTTCGATTACTAATTTTGATTTTCATAAATTCTTAATAAAACAATACAATGAGAAAAAAAATAGTTGCAGGAAACTGGAAAATGAATACCACCTTAATAGAAGGTCTTGAACTGGCTAATCAGGTAAATAAACTTTCCGAGAAGAAGATATCTGATGCAATTGTAATTATTGCACCACCCTTTACTTATCTTCCGGAAATAAAAAAACTATTGACGGTAACAAAACTGTCAGCACAGAATTGTGCTTCTGAGGAGAAAGGTGCATTTACAGGTGAAATATCTGTTGACATGCTGAGATCTATTGGAGTTGAATATTCAATCATTGGACATTCTGAAAGAAGGAGTTATTATCATGAAACTGATGAATTGCTCGCAAAAAAGGTAAACCTGTTATTGTCACGAGAGCTCATTCCTATTTTTTGTATTGGTGAAACTCTGCCTGAAAGAGAAGCGGGAAAGCATTTTGATATAATTAAAACCCAGCTTTACAGGGGTTTGTTCCATTTAAGCAGGCAGGATTTTGCAGGAATAGTGATTGCGTATGAACCGGTATGGGCCATAGGTACCGGAATTACAGCAAGTCCCGAACAGGCACAGGAAATGCATAAGTTTATACGAAAGGAAATATCCTCAAAGTATGATAAGGAAATTGCTGATGACACTACGATCCTTTACGGTGGAAGCTGCAAGGGATCAAATGCAAGAGAGCTTTTTGAAAATGAAGATGTGGATGGTGGATTGATCGGGGGTGCTTCACTCAAAGCTGGTGAATTTATGCAAATAGTAAATGCATTTTAATTTTCAATGGATCAAGATTTAATTGGTTAAAACCGGATGTATGGATAAGCTAGTTTTTGCATTGTTTATATTCCTTATCTGCAATCTTAACATTTATTCACAACAGGTAAAAAGTTTTACGGCTGATACAGTATTATATATTGAGCAGCTTAAAAAATATTCATCCAGCTACCTTAAGGAATCTGATAAACCAATGTTCGAAAAATTCATCAATTACTGGAATGCAGGAAAATTTACATGGAAAGAGATGAAGGAAATTGTGGAAATATCCAATCTTTTATTGAAACGTTATGCAAGAACAAGCCCTGATTATATAAATTACTTTGAAGTGTTGCTGTTAGTGAAAACTGATAGTTTTGGCACTGCTCATGCGCGAATACCAGAATGGAAGAAAATTATCCGGTATTACCTTGAACAAAAGGATATCACATTTAAAACAACACAGCAGTTTCTGGTTCTGAGTCTTGGCTTATTAAAAGAAAATACATTGTTTGCGAGCCAGTCTGTCAGATGGAAAAGCCTTCAATCTGATTTTTATTTTGATTTCAATAATGGCTCACCCTTTGTACGCTTTGATGGTGTTGATCTGATCTGTAATGCCAAGAGAGACAGTATATCAATAAACAAAGCAAGCGGCTATGTAGATCCGGTCGAATTAAACTGGTTCGGTGAAAAAGGATTGGTTACATGGGAAAGGGCAGGATTATCGAAGGATTCCGTATATGCTGAACTTTCTGATTACAAGATCTCCCTGAGAAGAACTGACTATAAGGCTGATTCAGTCAGATTCACTTATAAAAAATATTTTGATACCCCGCTTGAAGGAAGGCTTGATGAACAGGTGATGGCCATTTCCCATCCTTCACAGGCACTTTACCCGAAATTCTTTACCTATCAGAATACATATATTCTGCCGGATTTATTCCCTGGAATTCAATACATTGGTGGATTATCCATGCAGGGATCAAAACTTGTGGGTACTGGTTCGGAATATGAACCGGCAATACTCGAAATCTATGAAAAAGATACTTTGAGGATGCTTGCAAAAACTCGTCAGTTCCTCTTTTTAACGAATTCTATTACTTCACCCAGTGTGAGAGTTACTATATATATAGCTGTTGACTCAATCTATCATCCTGATGTTATCTTTAATTATCAGGAACAATCTGATGTCGTGAGATTGACAAAGTCTGATTCCTATAATTCGGCAAGCCCGTATGACAATTCATACCATAAGATCAATATGAATTTTGATGAGTTATACTGGAAAAGAGATTCCCGTGAAATTATTCTAAAACCCATGACCGGAAGTGCTCAGGGAAATGCCTTTTTTGAATCCGACAATTTTTTTAATTACAGTTTCTGGGAACAGTTGCAGGGCAGGGATAACAGCCATCCACTTGTCAATTTGTGGCAATATTCAAGGGGAATTGGTGGAATTGACCAATTTCCCGTAATTAATTATTCTAATTTCCTTGGAATTGAATCCTCTCAGGTAAGACATCAGTTGATGAGACTCTCGCGAAATGGATTTATATATTATAATGATGTCTCTGATTTGATAAGAATTAATAAAAAACTCTACTATTTTCTTGATGCCAGTATTGGTAAAACTGATTATGATGTAATATATTTCGCCTCCAGGGTTCGATCACCCCAGGCAAATGCAAAATTGAACCTTGATAATCTGGATCTTCATATCTACGGGATACAGAATATCTTTCTGAGTGATTCGCAAAATGTAGTACTTCTGCCTGCCAATAACCAGATCATCATGAAGAAAAATCGTGATTTTCAATTTGATGGTGTAATTAAAGCGGGATTGTTCACTTATTATGGCAGTAATTTCTTTTTTGAATATGATACTTTTAAGATAAATCTCCAGAAAATCGATTCGCTGAGACTGGAAATAAAAACAGGGGAGAGAGATAATTTCGGACATTTAATTATCAGGGATATCAATAACATTATTGAACAGATTACCGGTAATATCCTGATAGATCATCCTGCAAATAAATCCGGGCTGGAAGATTATCCTGAATACCCGGTATTTACCAGTTTAGAAGATGCTTATGTTTATTTTGATGAAAAGACGATTCAAAATGGCGTATACAATAAGAAAGATGTTTATTTTCAGGTATATCCTTTTATCATTGATAGTCTGGATAACTTTACCAAGCAGGGTATTCAGCTGAAGGGCAGATTCGAATCAGGAGGAATGATTCCTCCTCTTGAGCAGATACTTACCCTTAGAGAAGATTATTCCCTTGGATTTAATTACCAGACTCCAGATGAAGGTATCCCTGTTTATAATGGAGCAGGTACATTTTACAATAGTGTTGAGATGAGCAACAAAGGACTGTTCGGAGCAGGGCAACTCGACTACCTCAACACAACCACTTTTTCAGATGAATTCCTGTTCCACCCCGATTCATTAATGTCTGTTGGGAGAGAATTTAACAATAAAAAACAAACCATAGGCACTCCCTATCCTATAGTCAAGTCAGGAAATAATGATATTCTCTGGCTGACAAAAGAGGATAAATTCTATGCGAAGACAAAGGATAAACCATTCAATATGTTCAATGATACAGTGAACCTGCTTGGGAATCTTCTTATTGAACCATCAGGAATGTCGGGTGATGGTATTATGGATCTTAAAATCGCTTCTATTGAATCAGATAATTTCAAATTCAAATCAGAGCAGATTATTTCAGATTCGGCAGATTTTAAGATGAAAAGTAAACAGCAGAATATTCTGGCATTTCATGCTGATAATGTAAAGGTTAATCTGGATTTTGAAACGGGAAGAGCTGGGTTTAACACAAACATTGATACTACATGGATTCAGTTCCCCGATAACCGATATATAAGTAAATTAGATTTCTTCTCATGGGATATGAACAAGGAAATACTTGAACTTGGCTCCGGAAAAGGTATCGAACAGGGAGATTCTGAGGATGGATTGATAGGACCAAGATATATTTCAGTCGCTCCAGGACAGGATTCATTAAGTTTTGTCTCAGGCACAACGATATTTGATTATAAAAACAGTTTTATAGAGGCAATGGAAGTACCCTATTTTATTATTGCAGATTCCAGGATATTTCCAAAGGATGGACGATTAACAGTAGAAAAAAATGCAGTCATACGCCGCTTGATCGGTACTGAGATGGAAGTTGATTATATCAATAAATATCATAAACTTTTCAATGCATCATTGGATATTTCAGGCAAAAATAATTACAGCGGTTCAGCCGATTACAGTTATGTCGATGAAACAGATAAAATCCAGGTGATTCAGATGACTAATCTTATGATTGACACATCAGGCCAGACAATTGGAAACGGACAAATCAGTATTCTGGATTCATTTAAACTGAGCCCCTTTTACGAATATCAGGGTAAAGTCAAACTCTCAGCTCAGAATAAGTTTCTTACATTTGACGGTGGAGTAAGAATGGTGCATGATTGCATGACTGGCAGGAGCTGGTTGAAATTTACAGCGGAAATTAATCCCGACAGTATTCTTATCCCGGTTACTAAAGATCCGGTCGACATTAATATGAATAAAATCTATACCGGACATTTAATTACAAGGGACAGTACACACATTTATTCAGCTTTTCTTGGACCCAGGAAGGATTATTTTGATGCCTATATCACTACATCGGATGGATTTCTTACTTATGACAAACGTGGACAGAATTACAAAATCAGTTCACCGGAAAAATTAAATGATGAATCATTACCGGGTAATTATCTCAGAATGAATATTGATTCATGTTCCTTGTATTATGAAGGGAAAATGAATCTGCAGGTAGATTTTGGTCAGCTCAAAATTAACTCAGCTGGAAGCACTGTCAGTAATATCCGAAATAATACTTTCAATGCCAAACTTTTAATGAGTCTGGATTTCTTCTTTTCAGATGAGGCTCTTTCTGTTTTTGCTTCTGAACTGGACAGCATGACTGATCTTAAACCTTTTGATCTGAATGATCCTTTTTATAAACTTGCTCTTCGTGATTTTATTGGATCAGAGAAAGCCGAAGTGATGGAAGCAGAATTAGGTCTGCTTGGTTATTATCGTGAAATACCTTCAGAGTTTAATAAAAAATTAGTATTATCCAATATTCATCTGAAGTGGGATCCAGATTCCAGATCTTACATATACCATGGACCTGTTGGCGTATTGAGGGCAGGTGCTGTTCCAATCAACAAAAACGTTGAAACATATTTACAACTTTCAAAACGCGGTTCCGGTGATCTGCTCGATATTTATTTTAAATTAGATGATAATACATGGTATTATTTCGGATATAATCCTGGGAGTTTCCAGGTAACCTCCTCGAATAGAAGATTTAATGACATTATCTTTCAATTAAAGGATTCCAGCCGGAAAATGAAAGTGCCACCGGGACAAATGGAATTTATTTATACTCAGGCCCCGGATCGAAGAGTCCAACTGTTTCTCAGAAGATTTATGAATATTGAAGATGCTGAAAAAGAAAACTGATAACTAACGCTTTCCCAGCTCAATAACTTCCAGATCACGGATTTGCTTGACTTCAATAATAAATCTTACAGCCGTCCTGATTAAATGGAAACCCGTTTTTCCAGCTGCACCGGGATTAATACAGAGTGATCCGTAATTTTTATCAGACATTACCTTAAGTATATGGGAATGTCCGGATATAAGCAAATCAGGAGGATTCAACCTGATAATTTCCTTGATACGGGGATTATATTTCCCAGGAGAACCTCCAATATGGGTGATGAATACATCCATCTCTTCGCACCTGAATCTCTGGAATTCCGGGTATATTTTCCTGATTTCAGGACCATCAATATTACCATAAACAGCTCTTAACGGTTTAAAAGAAGTGATCTCATCAATTACATCCATATTGCCTATGTCCCCTGCATGCCAAATCTCCATACATTCAGAAAAGAAGTTTTTTAAAGCAGGGTCGAAGAATCCATGAGTATCCGAAAGGAGACCGATCTTAATCATAATATATTAATTGAATGTATTCTTAGCCTAATTTATAAATTTGAATTAAATTTAGCTTATGTACACATTTTATATTCAGAATATTCAGGAAAATATTGCCTCTTTGGATGAAACAGATTCCCGTCATTGTATCCAGGTTTTGAGGATGAAACACGGTAACAGGGTGAATCTGATTGACGGGAAAGGTGGATTCTATGAGGGAATCATATGTTCATCCGGTAGCAGAACAGTTTCTGTGAGATTAATCAGGACGGAAAGGAACTATGGTAAAAGGAATTATTTTCTCCATATAGCCATTGCTCCGACAAAAAATATCGACAGGTTTGAATGGTTTATTGAAAAGTCCGCTGAAATTGGAATTGATGAGATCACTCCTTTATTATGTCATCGATCGGAGAGAAAAAAAATCCGTAATGACAGGCTTGAAAAAATTTTAATTTCGGCTATCAAGCAATCCGTTAATGCATACCTGCCTGTACTGAATCCAATGGCTGAATTTAATTCATTCATTTCCGCATGTCGGGAAAAGAACAAATATATTGCCCATTGCAAGGGAGATCAAAAACAATGGCTGATTCATGCAAAAAAATATGACAGGAAATTTGTTGTTTTAATCGGGCCTGAAGGAGATTTCAGTGATGAAGAGATCATTCTGGCAGAAAATAATAATTATATACCGGTAAGTTTGGGTCGAAACCGGTTACGCACTGAAACTGCAGGTGTTGTGGCTTGCCAGATTATCTCGGATTTGAATACATTAAAATCCGGTTAATAACTTCATCTGAAGGTGAATAGTTAAAAAACTTAAAAATATCATCGAGCTCAGTACTATACTTCCCATGTTTATCAATTAATTCATCAACATCTATTATCTCACTTTCACCACCAGGTTCGTCAACAATAAGCAATAGAGTAGAGTTTTTCTTCATAGGCAGAAGAATTTTAAAAAACGTTTAATAGTAAACGCAGAATTAAATCAAATATTGTTGAAAATCCTATTTCTTTAATGAGTCGTAAGGCTGATGTTATGTTTTTGAATGATCTTCCTCAGATTTATCAAGGCATATCGCATGCGGCCAAGGGCTGTATTTATGCTCACTCCTGTCTGATCCGCTATCTCTTTGAAGCTTAGTTCTCCGTAATGTCTTAAGAGAATTACCTGCTTCTGGTCATCGGGTAACTGATCAACAAGCTTGCGAATATCACGACGAATCTGTTCATGAATTATATCTTCCTCAATATTTTTATCAGCTATCTTTTTATTGTTAAAGAGATCATGAGCACACTGATCGTTAGACAGCATACTCATCTGCTTTTCTTTCCTGAAATAATCGATCACCAGATTATGAGCAATCCTGATAACCCATGAAATGAAACGTCCATTATCTTTATACTTACCTTCCTGGAGAGAATTTATCACCTTAATGAAGGTATCCTGAAAAATATCCTCAGCCAATTGTTCGCTTTTAACCATAAGCAAGATATAGTTAAAAACTTTTCTTTTGTGACGTCTGATAAGGATTTCTATGCTTTCCTGCCTCCCGTTTACGAACTCCTCAACGAGTTCATAATCAGTTCTGTCCGTAGTATTCAAAACAACCTCCTGCTTTAATTTGTTTAAGTAGAGATTTTCAATAGGCAGTCAGCATTTAAAGGTTAAAATAAAGGTAATAATGATATGATTATTTTATCAACTACAGCGAAGGTACAGCAAAAAATCTCTTTCTGCAAAAAATATTACCTTTGAATTCGTTAAAGATTGTTAAAACAAATTTATTCTGGCCTATAGTATGTCATCGGTAGAAACGGAAAATACTAATGCAATAGTAATTAAAGGAGCCAGGGTTCATAATCTGAAAAATGTTAATCTTGTAATTCCGAGAGACAAGCTTATTGTTATTACCGGATTGTCGGGATCAGGCAAGTCTTCTCTCGCATTTGACACCTTGTATGCGGAAGGTCAGAGAAGGTATGTTGAGAGCCTCTCAGCGTATGCACGGCAGTTTCTCGGAAGGATCGATAAACCCGATGTCGATTATATACATGGCATTCCACCCGCTATTGCAATAGAGCAGAAGGTAAATACCAGGAACCCAAGATCGACGGTTGGTACTTCCTCTGAAATATACGATTATATCAAGTTGCTTTTTGCCAGGATCGGAAAGACAATTTCTCCAATATCTGGCATAGAAGTCAGGAAGCATTCTGTTACTGATGTTGTTGATTATATTAATTCTTTTGATGAGGGAACACGTCTCATCATCATGGCTCCTTTTATCTGCTGCGAAGGGACCCCGATTTCTTATCAGATGGAGTTATATATGAGTCAGGGTGTAACTCGTATTGAAATGGAGCATGAAATACTCCGGATAGAAGAAATCCTTAAAAATGATGACCTTCTGAGAGTTGCTCCTGGTAATAATCTTATTATTGACAGAATTGTTGTCGATTGTAATACAGATTCCGTCAATCGATATGCTGATTCTGCGCAGACAGCCTTCAGCCTTGGAAAAGGTATCTGCCGGATCAGGAAATCTGAGGAAAAAAAATTTAAAGAATTTACTGACAAATTTGAGGCTGACGGAATAGTTTTCGAAGAACCTGCTGAACATATGTTCTCATTTAACAATCCTATTGGTGCATGTAGTGTTTGTGAAGGTTACGGACAAATAATCGGTATTGATGAGGATCTTGTAGTCCCAAATAAAAGCCTGTCGGTTTATGAAGAAGCTATCGTTTGCTGGAGAGGTGAGAAGATGTCCAGGTGGAAGGATAAATTGATCTATACAGCTGATAAATTTAATTTCCCTATTCATACACCCTATTATAAGCTCACCGAAGATCAGAGAGAATTGCTCTGGAAAGGGAACAGGTATTTCAGGGGAATTAACAGTTTCTTTAAACATCTTGAAGAAAAAAAATACAAAATCCAGTATCGGGTAATGCTCTCGAGGTACAGAGGAAAAACTGTCTGCCCGGAATGCAGAGGAAGCAGATTGAAGAAAGAAGCAGGATATGTAAAAGTCGGAGGGAAATCAATTCATGAGCTGGTACAGATGCCTATTGAAAAGTTATCCGTTTTTTTTAATTCTCTCGATCTGTCAGAACATGACAGGAAGATTGCTGGAAGATTACTGAGAGAAATAACTTCACGTATTGATTACCTGTTACATGTGGGATTAAGTTATCTGACCATGAACCGGCTTTCCTCAAGTCTTTCAGGGGGTGAATCACAACGGATAAATCTGGCAACATCTCTGGGAAGTTCTCTGGTTGGGTCTTTATATATCCTTGATGAACCAAGTATTGGTTTGCATCCCAGAGATACCGATCTGCTGATAAAAGTACTTCAAAATCTGCGCGATATGGGAAATACCCTTATGGTTGTTGAGCATGATGAGGATATAATAAGATCTTCAGATATTCTAATTGATATAGGGCCTGAAGCTGGGAGGAATGGTGGCGAGATAGTCTTCTGCGGTGAACATAAGGATCTTATTCTCCACAAGAACAGTCTAACCGCTGACTATCTATATGGTAAAAGAAAAATCAGTCTGCCCGATTCCCGCAGGAAATGGAATAATTTTATCATGATAAGAGGAGCCAGGGAAAATAACTTGAAAAATCTTGATGTCAAATTTCCTTTGAATGTTATGACTGCTGTGACTGGTGTGAGCGGATCAGGTAAATCTTCACTGGTAAGATCAGTTCTATATCCTGCTTTAAATAAAAGAATAAACGGGATTGGTGAAAAATCAGGTAAATTCGATTATCTTGATGGAGATATCGATCTTATTAAAGGTCTTGAATTTGTTGATCAGAATCCCATTGGTAGATCTTCCAGGTCAAATCCGGTCACCTACCTAAAAGCTTATGATGAAATCAGAAAACTTTATGCTGATCAGCCTGCATCTCTGATCAATGGTTTTAAGGCAAGTCATTATTCATTTAATATAGATGGAGGAAGATGTGAGGAATGTCTCGGAGATGGATATATTAAAGTGGAGATGCAGTTCATGGCTGATATAAATTTGGTTTGCGACAGCTGCAAAGGAAAAAGATTCAAGGATGAAATACTTGAAGTAAAATACAAAGGCAAAAACATATATGATATTCTTGAAATGACGGTGGAAGAAGCTGTTGAATTCTTTGACAGTGAAAAGGACAGCACACAGCGGCGTATTGTTGCCAGAATCATGCCGCTTATGGATGTGGGACTTGGATATTTAAAACTCGGGCAATCATCAAGTACGCTCAGCGGGGGAGAGAGCCAGCGTGTAAAGCTCGCGTATTTCCTGAGCAGAGAGAGTTATGCTGAAAATATATTATTCATATTTGATGAGCCCACGACCGGTCTTCATTTTCACGATATAAGGAAACTGCTGAATGCTTTTAATGCACTAATCAAACGTGGACACAGTATCATAGTGATAGAACATAACCTCGAAATCATTAAAAGTGCAGACTGGATCATTGATCTTGGCCCTGAGGGAGGTGAGAATGGAGGTGAAGTTGTTTTCCAGGGGACACCCGAACAATTAGCCGGTTTTTCAAATTCTTATACTGCCCGTTTTCTTAAGGAAAAACTGAAAAGGGAAAGATAATTTAAATGCTTTTCCCGAATACTTTTTCCAGTATATTTCCTACCGCAGTCTTTGCCCATTTTCCGGGATCCCTGCGAATCTCTATTTCTTCCTGTGCCACCTTATAGAATAAGCCATCCAAGGCTTTTTCGGTCACATATTGACCCAGATTTGATGTTGAGACAGGTTCGATTAATCCCATTGATTTATTGGCAATGGTATTGTATGTTGATGTCAGAGTATTCCATAAATGATTGGGCGAATATTTTCCTATAAGGGCTTTATCCAGAGAAGTATTTATTTTGGGTGAAAAAGCATCACTTAACTGCTGATAAGTAGTTGAACGAAGATATCCGGTAGCTGCAGTTGAGTCAAAACTGGAAGTAGAAGAGTATCCTGCAGGATTTTTACCTTTCAGAATGGTTAATCCTTCAGTGATGGATAAATCTGTTATGGCATGTTTAAATATTGGCCCTGCTTCCCTGGCCGCATCTTCTGCAGCCCGGTTTAAAGCTAATACTGCATCTTCAAGTTTCTTATCCAGACCTGCCAGCCGAAAAAGTACATGATCCTTATTCGCATAAATCTTTTGTGCTTCAGGTGGCAGCATGATTTTAATAGCTTCATCCTTATAGAAGCCATTAAGGCGTGAGGTGACAGATACTGAAGTATCTGTGCCGACAAGCAATGCAGTTTTAAGGCCTTCGATTATTTCCGAGTTTGTTAATACTGTTCCTGAAGAGACCGTCTGAGTGAGGATATTCATGAGCTCTGCACAGCCAAAAAAAACCATAAAACAGGAAATGATTGAAACATTAAACAATTTTCTCATTGATTCAGGCTAATATATATAAAAAGAATCTGAAAAGTTATTAAACCAGGCGTAATCAACCTGGTTGTAAGAACCAAAATATTGAAATAGAATAATAATACACCTAAAATGCTTTAAGGTCCTTCGGAACCTTCACCTTCCTTGGATGTTTTTTCTTAATAAAATATCAGGAATTTAATGAATTATTTCTCTCTGAAACCAAACATTATTGCCACACATCCTTCCTCTGGCTCCAATGCGGTTCCATCAGATACAGGAACCTTGACTAATATTTTCAGTTGCTGACTTGAATCAAGCCTGAAGTCCCAATTGGTTTTAAGTTCATGAAATTTATTATTGTAAAGGACCTTTC
>Ga0068714_10002745_pt1 | contig 22076 bp, 17 predicted proteins | sample MTBNYHSulfiMetaG_FD_62988 | JGI IMG/M metagenome (GOLD analysis project Ga0068714, IMG submission 62988) | Enrichment culture microbial communities from rom New York Harbor, USA that are MTBE-degrading - MTBE-NYH (New York Harbor Sulfidogenic)... | ecosystem: Environmental > Aquatic > Marine >... | reverse complement strand
GCAGCAGCAATTGCCTCGGCCACGTGCAGCAAGTTGTTCTGCCAATCCACTGCCAGCGGATCGGCTGCGACGACCCGTCCACCGATCTCATCCGCTATGGTCTGAGCACTCCTGGCAGAGAATTGCGGCTGTACAAACAGCACCCCGATGCCGGTCTGCCCGGCCAGCTCGATCAAATGCCGCAGATCTCGAGCCTTTGGCTCTTTGCCTTCGATTTCCACCGGCACCTGCTGAAGACCATAGGCATCGGCAAAATACCCCCAAGCGGGGTGAAACACCATAAATTTTAATCCCTTCCCCTTTCGCCAAAACAGGTCCCGAATCTTCTTGTCGAGATCGACTAATTCCACAATGAAATTTCGGTAGTTTACCTCGTAAATTTCTCTGTTTTCGGGATCCACCTGGATAAGGCCGGTGAGAATATTGTGTGCCTGCAACATAACAAGCGGGGGTGAGAGCCATATGTGGGGGTCAGTCCCGCCGTGCTCAGAATCGGCTGATTCCGAATGACCATGGTGCTCCGCTTCGCTTTCCTCATGAGAATGGGTATGCCTGGCCATGAATCTTTTCTGGATGCCGGCCGCGGTGTAAGCCACCAGCATCTTCGGACTCGCAGCGGAAAGCTTATCCAGCCAAGCATGTTCAAAATTTACTCCCATGGCAAAATAAATTCTAGATTTAGCCAATGCAACCATCTGCTGTGGCTTCGGCTCATAACTGTGGGGACTGGCACCTGCTGGAACCATCACGGTGATATCCACCAAATCGCCGCCGACTCTTTGCACAAAATACTTTTGAGGCTGTATGCTGACGGTGACCGCAATTTTTTGCTCCGCTCCGGCCAAATCCAACCCGAAGCAGAAAAAAGGCAACAGAACCGCTACAATACCTGCCAGAGTTTTCACCATCGCCATCAACCATCCCCTTTAATCGTTTTCAATCCACCACAATCCGGCAATCAACACACCAGCAGCCATCTGCGAAAGCAACAACCGGATTCAGATCCAGTTCAGCAATTGCCGGATAATCTATGGCAAGCTGCGATAATGCGAGCAAGGTTTCAACCAGCTTTTCCAAATCAACCCCTTGCTGCCCGCGGATTCCTTTCAAGATGGGATAAAGACGGAGCGATTGCAGCATTCGATAGGCCTCACTTCGCTCAAGCGGAGCCAGTGTCCGCGCCACATCCTTGAAGACCTCCGTATAGATGCCTCCCATACCGACTACAAGGATCGATCCGAATTGTGGATCTCGCTTGATCCCCATCAGAAGCTCGGTTCCCGTGGTATATCTCTGTATCAATACACCCTCGAGAATTCCTTCGGGCGTGTGCGAATCAAACAGCTGTTTCAGTTCAGCGTACGCAGCATGAAGTTTAGATCCATTCTTGATGTCGAGTCGAATGCCTCCGCGGTCGGACTTATGAAGCCATTGGGGAGAGATGATTTTAAGAACTACCGGATAGCCGATTTTTTCCGCGATGGAGACAGCATCTTCCGGGCTCTTTGCTATCTCGCCGGGCACCACGGGAATGTGATAGTGCCGCAGCAATTCAAACGCATCTTCGCCGACCAGCAAAGCTTCCGATGGCAGCTTCAATCTTTTGGAGGCGGCCTCGGATGGTGCTCCTTCATCTGCCTCTCGCTGTTTAGAGATATAGTACCGATGGCTTGCGGCAAGTCCCATGACGGCTTCGTCTATGGTTGCAAAGCATGCCACATCGGGCGAGTTGCCCAACGATTCACATTGCTTTAGTTGATCTCCACCATAGAGCCACAACGCTATCGGTTTGTGAGCGTTGTTTGCATCTTTAATTTCGTTGACAGCGGCAATCATATCGATGTCTTTATGAACGGGAGAAACAAGGGCCGGCGCGATGCCAAGGATAGCGTCAACATTCGCATCCTGAAGCAAAATCCGGGCAGCTCGCTTGAACACCTCGGTGAATGATCCGCCAACCATTCCAAGCGGCCAGATATCTACCGGATTGTGCAGCAAGTGCCAGGCGATGTGAGGGTTTTCCAGAGCCTTGATCGTCTCCGGGCATGGAGCCAGCGTGAGGCCGTAGTCTTCGCAAGCATCCGCGGTCATGATACCGCAGGCTCCGGTGGCGGTGATCACTGCCAGCCTCGGACCTTGCAGCGGACGAAAATGGAGAAATGCCCGCGCCACGGCGCGAAGCTCGATCATGTTGTGCACCCTGATCAGCCCGGCCTTGGCAAAGGCCATATCAAAGATCGCATCCTCGCCCACCAGAGAACCGGTATGAGAGAGTGCAGCTTGTGCACCGGCAGTGCTGCGGCCGGTTTTGAAAACTATGATCGGCTTTCGTCGTGCGACTCGGGCTGCCACTTTCAAGAATTCCCGTCCGCGCACCATGCCCTCCATGTGGAGCACAATGACTTTAGATTCGGCGTCATTTTCCAGATATTCCAGCACATCGGTGAAGTCCAGATCGCAGCCGTTACCGATATCGATTGCTTTGCCCAAACGGTCCGAAAAAGATTCATAACCCACTTGAAAAACCCCGGATTGGACCACCATCGCTAAAGGGGGCGGGGCAGGATCTCGCGGGATGTCCACAAAGGCGGTGCTAAAGCCGTTAAACGCGTTGACCACACCCATGGTATTCGGTCCCACAACCCGAATGCCGCTCTCTTTCGCCATTTTTTGCAGCTGCTTCTGCAGCTCCTTTCCCTGCTCATCGGCGTCGGCGAATCCCTGACTGATGACAATGACCCGCTTGATGCCCTTTTGCGCACACTCGGCAAAAATCGGCAGTACTCTTTCGCGGCCGACAGATATCACCGCCAAATCCGGTGTTTCGGGCAGGGCCGTAACGTCCGGAACGGTAGCGTGGCCGAGGATTTCGGAAACTTTTGGATGAGCCACGAAAATGCGACCCCGATATCCATACTTTAGCATCATTTCAAGATTGTTATATGCTCCCGGGCCGCTCTTGCGGGAGACGCCGATAAGGACAACCGAGCGAGGTTCGAAGAATTTGTGCATTGGGGGGTATCTCCTATCTGTTTCATAACCGACACTCGAGCCCGTTCATCAGCGGCACCACACCCGTCCTGTCAAACAAGGGCTCGTTTTGTCCTGTTTACGTTAATTCATTGGCTTTAAAAAATACAGTCTATTAAAACTAAAACTCTTCGATCGACCGTATACTAGTACCTTACAGGGAGAGCGACAGATTGAAATTCAAACGAGAGAGAAAACAGGGCTCAGTCAAAGTGAGTGACCTTCTAATAGCCTGGTTTGAGGAGCATCATAGAGATCTTCCCTGGCGCCGGGATTACTCACCCTACCAGATCTGGATAGCGGAAATGATGCTCCAGCAAACACAGGTAAAGACCGTCCTCCCTTACTACCATCGCTGGATGAAGCGGTTCCCGGATATTCAATCGGTTGCCCTGGCAAGTGCCGAGGAGCTTCTCAAGTACTGGGAAGGCCTGGGTTATTATCTAAGGGTGAGGAACATTCATGAAACAGCCAAGATCCTGGTAGATCGATACAGCTGCGAGCTCCCGCCAGATTATTCGCAAATTCGGGCACTTCCGGGAATAGGGGCGTACACGGCGGGAGCAATAATGAGCCTGGCTTACAATGAGAGCGTTCCAGCAGTGGATGGCAATGTCAAAAGGGTTTTTTCAAGGTTTTTCAACATAACCGCCGATATTAACAGCTCAGCCAACCTCAAATTCTTGTGGAGCAAGGCGAACGAGCTTATGCCGGCAGGCCGCGCTAGAGAATTCAACCAGGCTCTCATGGAATTGGGTGCTTTGATTTGTGTTCCCAAGAATCCGGCCTGCACCGTTTGCCCTGTCGTCAATCAGTGCGAGAGCTTCAAGCTGGATGTCGTTGACGCCAGACCTGTTCGTCGTCCCGGCAAGAAAATTACTCCGATAGAAGTTTCCCTGGGTGTACTTGTAAACCAGGGGAAAGTTTTTATTCAAAGGCGACCTGAAAATGGCCTTATGGGCGGCCTATGGGAGTTTCCCGGGGGCAAGATCGAAGTGGGAGAAAAGCCCGAGGATGCTTTGCTGCGCGAATTTTCCGAAGAATTGGGCATCGAAGTCAACTGCGCCTACAAAATAGCCATGATCCGCCACTCCTACACGACCTTCCGGGTGACGCTGCATGCTTTTCTCTGCCGACCGCAAGATCCGGCCCAGGAACCTCAATTGCGGGCAGCCGTAAAGTGCCGCTGGGTAACGATTCAGCAGCTCGAACAGCTGGCCTTCCCGGCTGCCAACCGAAAGTTGATACAGATGCTTCAGAAACGAAAGTTCAAAGAGCGCGTGGCTTTCAATGCGCAGTCGGCCCGCTGAAGAAATGGACATCGTTATTTTCGGTGTCTACCTTGCTAATACAAAATAGCTCCATAATCGCTCATGGGCATGAGGAAGATAATGAAGCCAAATCAAACAACGCTCACAATCCTAGTCTGTCTCCTGGCGCTGGCATCCTCTTATGGCTGCAAAAGTCTGATCAAACAAAAGCTTCCACTCACCCTGCAAGGTCGTTCTCAAGCTCTGCAGCCCGGCGATATAGTGGACACTCGAACAGGAGAAATCATTTCCTTCGACAAGCTCATTGAAAACCTGTCGAAAGCAAAGGTTGTCTATGTGGGGGAAACCCATACCAGCATCGAAGACCATCAGATCCAGCGCCGTATTTTGCAGAGCCTTTACGATGGAAATCCTCAGCTGGTGGTGGCTATGGAAATGTTCCCGCGGCACACCCAGCCGGTGCTGGACCGATATTCGTCAGGGCTCATGTCGGAACAGGCGCTTATCGAAGAAGCAAATTGGGATGAAATATGGGGGCATTCTTTTCAATTCTATCGCGGTATTCTCACTTGGGCCGGAGGCAAGCAACTCAAGATCCTGGCACTCAATGCACCGCCCGAGGTGGTCCGCAAAATCGGCAGAAACGGCCTCTCCTCAATCACCCCGCAAGAGCGAAGCCTGATCGCCGAGCAGATCGATTTGGCCGATTCCGCCCACAAGGAATACGTACGGCAGGAATACGAACAGCATGTCAAAGAGAACATCAAGAATTTCGAATCCTTTTATGAGGCTCAACTGGCTTGGGAAGAAACCATGGCCGAAGCTCTGGCGCAAGCCATTCACTCCAATAACAAGCTGGACCAGCTCGTTGTTCTGATCGGCAAGGGGCATATCGTACAATCTTTTGGCGTTCCCGAGAGAACCCGCAGGCGCGCAAAGCACGAATACGCAACCATTGTACCGATCCCGATCGATTATCCCGAACGCCAAATCGATCCGGCCCTTGCAGACTATGTATGGATAACCAAAGAATCAACCGAGCATCATCACCGCGGCATGCTCGGCGTTATGGTAACCCCCCTGGCAAACGGCGGAGGCCTTGAAATCAAAGGGGTCGTCCCCAACAGCCCGGCAGCCCAAGCAGGTGTCAAGCCGGGCGATGTCCTTTACTGCTTCGACGGCAAACCGGTCAGCGACATAGCAGACATTCACCAGGCGCTTGCAGAGGGGACAACGGCGACCCACGCGCTTGGCGTTAAACGGGGTGGAAAAGCAATGAAGCTGCAAGTCACCCTGTCACCCAGATAAGCGGTTCTTGCTTGGATTCTTCTTAACAGCGGAGGTTTGGAAAGCGGCATGCTGGGTGTTTCTACATCGTGGAAAGCGAACGAGCTCTCAAACGGCGAAAGACTCTTCCAGGCAATCGAGCGATTGCAGATTGCAAATGTGGAACTGGAATACCGCATCACCGATTTGATGTTCCATCAACTGCGCCCGTTACTAAAAAAATCGGGCATAAAAGTGCTCAGCATTCACAATTTTTTTCCGATCCCTTCGATGATTCCGAGATCCAGGGCGAGCGGAGATCTTTTTCTGCTCTCAAGCACTGATAGGGAGGAAAGAAATCAAGCCGTAAAATGGACGCTGCGAACCATCGAATGTGCTAACGCTGTAGAAGCAGGAGTCGTCGTTTTGCACTGCGGCCGCATTGACATGGTGCCGGAAATGGAGACTCTCTACCAATATCTGGAAAACGACATGATCGAATCGGAAGAGGCTCAGGAATTCATCCAGCACAAGCTTGCTGAACGAGAGAGGAAAAAACCGAAGCATCTCGATTCACTTTTGTTCAGTCTGGAGAGACTTGCCACGGCAGCAGAAGCTTACAATGTTTTGCTCGGCTTGGAAAACCGCTACTCCTATTTTGAACTGCCCGGCCCGGATGAATTCGAGATCCTGTTTCGCGAGTTTGCCGGTGCTCCGCTGCGCTACTGGCACGACGTGGGGCATGCACAGGTCAACGAAGCACTCTCTTTTATCAGTCAGGAAGCCCTTCTCAAAAGATACGCGGACCACCTGGTCGGCATACACTACCACGACGCTAAAGGGCTCACAGATCATCTGCCCCCGGGGAAAGGCTCAGTCGATTTTGCCTCTATTACGCCTTATGTGAAAGAAGATACCATCGGCATCGTGGAACTGAAGCCCGGCACTCCCGATGAGGAAGTCAGGGAGGGGCTCGAATATCTGCGCGATCAGGGAATCGTGTGAAGCCCTGATGCAACCGGGGGCGGCACGAAGCACTCCGATGCAGCAGGATGCCCATGGCTCATAAGATGGAAAAGGGATAAGCCATCGCCCAAATGAGGCAGATACTGGGGTGGTGAAAATGCCGGCTGGAACGGCCGCCAAATCAATCCGCTCTTTATGCCCTGAAAGGGCTTCATAAATCAGCCCAGGGTGGCGCTTCGCTGACCCCGGGCTGGTATATTCAACCCCTTCGGGGTAAATAAGTGCAACGTTTTCGTGGAACAAAAACCGGATCAATTCGACTGTGCTATATGCAGTCTATTTTCACCACCCCAGGCAGATACCATGTTGGAAAGAAAAGAACTGAGAAACAAACAACTCGTTTTTGATGATCGTTTGGAAGCCGGACGCGTGCTGGCCGAAATGCTCGCGCCCCAACACCGAGCGGCTCCTGAAACAATCGTCATGGCTATTCCCGCTGGTGGAGTGCCGGTCGGGATTCAGATAAGCAAAGATTTGCAGATTGATTTCGATGTCGTGATTGTGAGGAAGATTCAGATACCTGGCAATACCGAAGCCGGTTTTGGGGCAATGACCCCGGAAGGCAGCCTCTTTTTGAACGAGGAATTGCTCTCTTATTTGAATCTCAGCCCTGCCCAGATTGAGGCCCAAAAAAATCTGGTGAAAAAAGATCTCGAAGAGAGAAACAGGCTATTCAGAAAAGGCAGCCCTTTTCCTGATTTGTCGGGCAAAACGGTCATCCTGGTAGATGACGGGCTGGCTTCCGGCTTCACTATGATGGCCGCCCTTGACACAGCCAAACGCCGGGGAGCGGCGAAGATTGTGGTTGCAGTACCCACAGCGCCATTGCGATCGATAGAAAGAATCGAGCCGCTGGCGGATGAAATTTACTGCGCCAATATCAGGGAAACCGCCTACTTCGCTGTCGCTGATGCCTACCGCAACTGGTACGATCTTACTCGCGAGGAAGTGCTGGAGCTGCTCAGGGCAGGTCCTTGAGAGCCGCTTATCGCTAGTCTATATGTCTAGAATCACCATGGCTTCCCAACCTTGAGGCGTTTGCTCCACCCGGTAGCGGTGTAAAGTGACCGCCTTCACATCTACTACCAGGTCGTGTTTTTCCATATCCAATTCTTCGCCGCGAGCTTCCGCAGATAAAAAGAAACGATCGCCCTCTTGGTTTATCTGCAGGTCGGAAACACGCAGCAAGAGCCTTTCTGCGTCTTTATAAAAGATGAGCTCCTGCAGCAGCTCAAACAGCAACATGTCTATGGCATCCGCTTCGACGCGGATGATTCGCGAAATGGTCGGCGCTATCGTTTCAAGATCGCCGACCATCACGTTCATGGTAGCTTCGGCAGCGGCGCCGAACAACTCTTCCAAGGAGTCACCCCAGGCTCTGAAAGCGGCATCAGAGGTGGCGATATCATCCAGGTATTCGTAAGGCATATTGAACCTCACACTCGCTCAAGTGCTTAAGAATGAGATCCTGCACCTGCTCTATCTCACGGCCGATAAAAACAAGCTGCGTTGGTCATCATCCCTTCACATTGCCAATGGGAATAAAGCGCACAACCGGTTTACTGATGCCGGCCCGCTCTGTTGCCGCAACCACGTCGTCGATATTCTTGTAAGCGGGTCCGGCCTCCTCCGCCAGTCCGGAGTAAGAAACGGTGCGCACATAGATTCCCCGCTGTTCCATATCCTCCTGCAGCTTTTTGCCTTGAAACTTCTTCTTTGCCTGCCGCCGACTCATCGACCGACCGCTGCCGTGGGCAGTGCTGAAAAAGGTCTGCGCGCCTCCTTCAACGCCCGCTAACAGGTAAGAACCGGTTTCCATGCTGCCGCCCAAGATGACGGGCTGCCCTGTTTTTCGGTACATTTCCGGCAGCTCTGGATTGCCGGGGCCGAAAGCACGGGTGGCTCCTTTCCGGTGCACCAACACCTCTCTAATTTCCCCGTCCACCTCATGCCGTTCCAGCTTGGCAGTGTTGTGGGCAACGTCATAGACCTGATGCAATCCCAGCTCTGCAGGATCTTTGTGGAAAAAGTCCGAAAACACTTCGCGCACACGATGCAGGATGACCTGACGGTTGGCAAAGGACATGTTGACGGCGCACTTCATGGCGGCAAAATAATCCTGCCCTTCCTTCGAATGAAACGGAGCGCAGGCAAGCTCTCGGTCGAGAATTCTGATGCCGTATTTTTTTTCCATGACTTTCAAGAAAAGCTGCAGATAATCGGTCGCCACCTGATGTCCGAAACCGCGGCTGCCGCAGTGGAACATAAGCGCCACTTGATTGGGCAGGGTAATTCCAAAGGCTCGGGCAAGCTCGGCATTATAGATATGTTCGGGCCTGGCCACCTGAATCTCCAGGTAGTGATTACCTGAGCCAAGCGTACCGATTTGCTTGAATCCGCGCTCGACCGCCTTGTTGCTCACCTTGCTCGCATCCGCACCGGCGATGCAGCCGTTTTCTTCGGTGCGCTCCAAATCCTCTCGCCAGCCGTAGCCGTTTTCAATGCACCAGCGGGCACCGAGCTCTACAACCCGACGAAACTCAGACTGTGAGATTTTGATGAATCCAGTGCTGCCCACCCCTGCGGGAACCCGCTGAAACAGCTTGTCCACCAGCCCTTTAAGATGCGGCTGCACTTCATCGAAGGTAAGGTTGGTGAGCACCAGGCGCATTCCGCAATTCACATCGAAGCCTATGCCCCCCGGCGAAATGACCCCGGATTTTGGATCCATGGCTGCAACTCCGCCGATCGGAAAACCGTATCCCCAGTGACCGTCGGGCATACAATAGGCGTATTTCAAAATTCCCGGCAGGGTTGCCACATTGGTAACCTGATCGATCACCCCATCGTCCATTTCCTCAAGCAGCTTTTCGGTTGCGTAAATGCGTGCCGGCACTCGCATGCCTTCCTTGTAGCTGGTGGAGATTTCCCAGACCGTATCGGATATTCTGATGAAGTTGCTTAAGCTTGCCATGATCTTGCACCTGTCATTGAGATCCTGATTGATTGAAGATGACTTCTTTCTTAATCAAGATAACAACATGCCACTTGCAAGTCACCTTGGAAGCTGAACGGAGTACCGCATAATTTCCTTGACTTTTTTGCCGAAGGGCTTTTAGAGTACGCTCCTCTAAGGAAAGGAGCTTACTCTTGCTGACGGGCCGAAAGTTGTATCGCTTTTATTTCTATTATTGCTGCGCAGGGCTCAGGCTGCGGACCCGTCTGTGAGCGTTTCAAAAGCGTTTAAGGAAGTTGAAGCCGCGGGTTCAGCACCCGCGGCTTTTTTTATCCTCGATCCATTAAGCGAGTTGCCAAATGGGAATGGAAGATGACCTCAAACAGCTAAGAGGAGCCATCGATCAGGTGGACCTCGATCTCCTCAAACTTTTCAACAGACGCATGGAGCTGGCTCAGCAAGTCGGCCGCGTGAAAGCTTCAAACGGGTTGGAGCTGTTTGTCCCGGGCCGTGAAGAGCTGATCATCCAGAGACTTTTAGAGGCAAATAGCGGACCTCTCAACGAAGCTTCGCTGCGAGCCATTTACCGGGAGATTTTTGCCGCTTCGCGACTGCTCCAGTATGTGTTGCAAGTCTCTTACCTGGGACCCGAGTGGACTTACTCACATCTTGCAGCCCTTTCTCTGTTCGGCCACTCCGCACACTATATTCCTTATGCAACGCTTGAGGATGTCTTTGACGCGCTCTTGAAGAGCAGAGTCCATGTGGCGGTGGTGCCGGTGGAAAATTCCCTGCAGGGGGGAGTAGGGCGCACCATGGATCTGCTCTATGAGAAGGATGTGAGGGTGGTGGGCGAATGTTACATCGAGATCGCCAACTGCCTGTGTAGCCATCTCGATGCTATCCCGGATGTAAAGCACCTTTACGCCCATCCGCTAGCCATGGAGCAATGCCGACGCTGGGTTTACGAAAATTTGCATGACGTCGAGTGGTATGAATGCACTTCGACCGCGCAGGCAGCCCAACTGGCGCAGAAAGATCCGGCGGGAGGCGCCATTTGCAATCTTTATGCGGCACACCATTACGGTCTTCGAATCCTGGCCGAGCGCATTGAAGACCATGCCGGAAATACCACCCGCTTTTTCGCGCTGGCGAGCCATTTCAATCCGAGCACGGGCAACGACAAGACGTCAGTTCTGTTTGCCATGTCCGATGAGCCCGGCGCTCTCTATTCAGCTTTAGAAGCTTTTGCCCGGTCGGGCGTCAATATGACCCGCATCGAGTCGCGGCCAAACCGTCTGTTCCCGTGGCAATATCTCTTTTATGCCGATATCGAAGGGCATCACGAAAATGAAAAGGTCCGAGCGGCTCTGCAGACACTCAGGAGTCGCGTCACTTTCTTGAAGATTCTGGGATCTTATGTCAAAAATGATCCCACCCGTCCCATCCGTCTGGAAAAAGAAAAAATCAGAGAGGCTCCGGTGGCTGGAGTATGACAAAAGCTCCGTTTTTTTACACACTTTGCAGAGAGAACCTGACCCATGGGCAAAATGATCAAATTAATCAATCCTGTTAAAGGAATCCATTGTCGCATCAAACTGCCGGGGTCCAAGTCCATAACCCATAGAGCGCTTCTGATGGCTGCTCTGGCTGAAGGCAAAAGCCGTATCAAAAATCCTCTCAAGGCGGAGGATACTCTGCTCACGGCAGGGGCACTGCAGCAGCTGGGCGTCGAAATTGACTGGGACGATCAGGCCGAAAGCATCCTCGTGGCTCCCCCTGAAAAACGCTGGAGTCAGCCGCAAGAAGCCATTTTTCTCGGCAACAGCGGCACCAGCATGCGACTTTTGCTTGGGCTGGCTGCGACCGGCTCCGGCAAGTTCGTTTTCGACGGAACCCCACGGCTGCGTGAACGCCCCATCGGTCCTGTGCTCGATGCGCTCGAAGCAGTCGGCGTCAACTACCGTTGTCTCAATGAACGGGGTTTCCCGCCGGTGGAAATTGAAAGCAGCGGACTCAAAGGCGGAGAAATCTGGGTGGATGCCAGTCAAAGCAGCCAGTTTCTATCCGCTCTTCTGATCGCCTCGCCTTGCGCGCAAGGCGAGATGCGAGTAGGCTGGCAGCAACCCGTGGCATCTTTTCCCTACGTACGGCTGACACTTGCAATGATGGAACAATTTGGCATTGGATACCGCTGGATCACATCCCGGCAAATCGCCATAACTGCACCTCAGAGTTATCCGCCGCTGGATTATCAAGTAGAGGCTGACTGTTCGTCGGCATCTTATTTTTGGGCGGCAGCGGCGGTCACTCAGGGAGAAGTTCTCACTTATCCGTTGTCGCCTGAAAGCAGCCAGGGAGACTGCCGTCTGCTGAACGTACTGCAGCGGATGGGGTGCGGAATCCAGTGGCAGGAAGATGGCGTCAGCGTCAAAGGCGAAGGACGGCTTAAGGCAATCGACCTGGACATGAACGAAATGCCGGATATGGTGCCCACCCTGGCAGTCATTGCAGCTTGTGCCGAAGGGCGCAGCCGGATTCGAAATGTTTCCCATTTGCGGGTTAAGGAGTCGGATCGATTGCACGTGGTTGCAACAGAGCTCGGCAAATTTGGGGTGGCGGTTGAAGAGCTTCCTGACGGCTTGGTGATTGAAGGAGGGAAGGTACGCCCGCCGCATGCGCCCATAGAATCCCACAATGATCACAGGATCGCGATGGCTTTTGCTGTGCTGGGGCTTGTTGTGGAAGGAGTGGAGATCAGAGGTGCCGAGGCTGTTGGAAAATCCTTCCCGGCCTTCTGGGACAATTTCGAGCGACTGACCCCGCAGACGGGTCAGGACTGATCACACAAGTGCTTTTGATAGAGAGAAGATCATTGGGCGTGCTCGCCTGGCTGTTGAATCGATGCCGGGCAACGAATGAGCTTCTCAGAAAAATTATGCGATTGTTACCTCCCTTTTTGACAGTCGGTACCGTAGTGTTTCTTGCGCTCTTATGCCAGCCGGCCGGAGCCGTTCAAAAGCAGATTCCCACCTACCAATTCCTGTTTCTCCCTGTCGGATGCAACGGTCACAACGGAGTTGTTCAAATGTCAAAATGATTCAAGTCTCCGACTTGAACCCAAGCGGAATCCCGCTAATCGACGAAGAGCCAGAGATCCCAGCCATCGTGCCGTAACAACTAACGATTGCTCCGCAGGTCAGGCTGCGACTCCGAGCATCGTTCTTTCCTCTATCCGGGGTTACTGAACCGCCGGGTCAGAGAATTTGATCCTCAGCAGTGCGCCGATTGTAAGCCGCCGATTGTTGCCATTCCGAGGTACTCTGCGATGATCTCGGTCAGGCTCAATTGTCCGAGATAAATTTGCCAGGTCACTTCATCAAAGTTTTGCCCCTGGAGCTCGCACCACCAATTTAGCGCTTGATTTGAGTATTGCCACATCTTTCTCCCTCCCATTGAGGGGTCAACGGACTGATTTTCACACTCTTTTCTCTTTCTAAATAGATCGTCAAGTCTGCCCGAAAGCTTTACCAGGATTTCCGAGCAGCGCGAATCCTGGAGTATGACCCTGGGAGACTGGCCGACAATATGTAGCGCAGAGCTTTAGCCCTGCTTGGAGTGGCCGCCCTAAAGGGCTGAGTTACATGAAAAGCGTGTTCTCGGACAAGCTCCCAGCGAATGCCGATTCTAATGACTTACTGGTGGTAGACATATACGGAACCTCGGTGCTATTATTGCGCTCCCGCTGCCTTTCACTCGAGCCTGACCCTGTATACTCCGGATTCTGACCGGATCGATCGGGTAGCACTAAAGATTGAGATTCTAAGGCAGACCGGGAACTTCATGCTAGAAAGGTAACTGAATGGGCGGTTTGTTTGGCGTTGTCTCGAAGGATGAATGTATTTTCGAGCTTTTTTACGGCACCGATTATCATTCCCATCTTGGTACCAGGCGCGGAGGAATGGCGGTTTGCAATGCCCAGGGCATCCAGCGCTCCATCCACAACATCGAAAACAGCTATTTCCGAACAAAATTCGAGCCCGAACTGGCCAGCTTCCGTGGCAACAACGGCATTGGAGTGATCAGCGACACGGACCCACAGCCGCTGATCGTCGGCTCGCATCTGGGCGTCTTCGGAATTGTGACGGTGGGCAAAATATGCAATCTCGCCGAATTGGTGCAAAGAGCCTTTGAACGCAGACACTACTTCTCCGATACCACCGGGGGGATGATCAACCCCACCGAAGTAGTGGCCATGCTGATCTGCGAAGAAGGCAATTTCGAAGACGGAATCCGCAGAGCGCAAGCTTCCATCCGAGGCTCATGCTCGTTTCTGCTGCTTACCGAAAAAGGCATTTTTGCGGCTCGCGACCGGCTGGGGCGAACTCCTTTGGTTATCGGCCGCCGCGAGGGTGCTGTGGCGGTGAGCTCGGAGTCCTGCGCCTTCCCCAACTTGAAGTTCAAAACGGAGCGGTTTCTGGGGCCGGGAGAGGTCATTTTCATGACCGCAGACGGCTGGGAGCGCCGGATGGAGCCGGGTCCGCAGATGCAGATCTGCGCGTTTCTCTGGGTCTATTACGGCTATCCGGCATCCGAGTACGAAGGCATCAACGTGGAATTTGTGCGCAACGCATGCGGCGCGGCACTGGCCCGCAATGACGATGTCAGCGTCGACTGCGTGGCGGGCATTCCGGACTCCGGAATCGGGCACGCGGTCGGTTACGCAAACGAAAAAAAGATACCCTACCGGCGCCCCTTTGTGAAGTACACCCCCACCTGGCCGCGCAGCTTCATGCCTCAAAATCAAGAGCTGAGAGACTTGGTGGCGCGGATGAAGCTGATCCCCATACAGAAATTGATTGAAGGCGAACGCCTCCTGTTTTGTGAAGACTCGATCGTGCGCGGCACTCAACTCAAAGAAAATATCCAGCTCCTGTTTGATTATGGGGCCAGAGAAGTGCACATGCGCGCAGCATGCCCGACATTGATTTTTCCTTGCGAGTTTCTAAATTTTTCCACCTCCCGCTCCACTCTTGACCTGATCGGTCGTCAAGTCATCCGCGAGCTGGAAGGCTCCGACGAAAAGGACCTGCAGGCGTACGGCCGGGCGGGAACGCCAAAACATCTGGCTATGGTCGATGAGATCCGTCGAAGGCTGCACCTGACCAGCCTGAAGTATCAAAGACTGGAGGATCTGGTAGAATCCATCGGTCTGCCCAAGAAGAGCTTATGCACTCACTGCTGGGACGAATCGAGCTACTACTGATGGTGGGATCCGACTCTAAACGGGATTAAAATTTAAAATCGAGGGCAAGGTAAACCTGGTCCAGAAGGCTCCGTTTGACTTCCAGATTCCATTTCTTGGCGGCGTTGGCGGAGCCATAGATGTTTCCCAGATAGAAAGGCAGTCCCACTCCCGCCAATACCCCGGATATTGCGTAGTACTCAGCTTGAATGCCGGTAACAGCTCCGGCAATCCAGAGGCCGTTGATAAAAAAAGCGGTAATCCCATCGCCATATCGGCCTGCATAAACATAACCGGTCCCAGGTATGACCGCAGAGAGGACAGAAGCCAGAGCTTTCGATTTCTGTGGAAGGTTTTCGTATCGGCTGATTAGAGGGGCGGCCCGGATCGCATTCCTGGCAGCCGAATCGTCGGGGTAGCGGCTTATCAGCTGCTCCAATCGGCTGCGGCTTTCTGCAGTGTTTTCTTCATCGAGGGCCACCAGGGAAGCCGCCACCAGAGAAAGAGGTGCGAAAGGCGATTGGGGATAATCTTTTGCAAGGCTGTCGAAGGTCTCCCCGGCCTGTTCCAACTGCTTGAGCTTCCAATAGCTAATACCCTGGAGATACCGAGCCTGTGCGAGGTGCTTGCTCTCTTTGTAATTCGCCCTGAGGGTAGAGAGGGATTGCACGCTTGATTCGTATTCTTCGCCCTGATAGTAAGCCATGCCGATTTTGAATAATGCATAGTCGGCTTGTTCAGAATCGGGGAACAGGATCAGTAGTTTTTTGTATTCTGTAATGGCCCGATAAAATTCCCCTTCTTCCATGAAGGCGTCTCCCAGCTTCAATTGAATCCGGTCCGTCAGCCAGATGCCCTTTTCTTGGGCACAAGCCAGAAAGCCATTGAAAAGAAGAAGTAAGGTAGAGCACCAGAAAAGAATGTGGACCTTAAGGCATTTCATGCAAAAGATTTTGCGATGGGGGGTCATAGAGCTTCCCATTTGGAAGCAGTGTGTAATCCGGTCCGGGCTCTTTCCAGATGTTGCAGCGGGTAAGACGGTCTCCGGTCATCAGGAGCCCAATCACCGGTCCATTCTCTGCAATTGCCTGGTATCCGTATGCCGAGCATGAGGGTCGAAATCCGCATCGGTCAAAGCCGCCTACCGGCGAGATTCTTTTCTGATAAAACCGGATGGCGGTTTCAAAAGCCAGCTTCACACAAGATGTTTCAACGGCCCTTTGCATTTGCCGATCCGCCGGCTTCTCCTGTTTCGGCCCTTTCAACAAAAAATCAAAAGCGAAACAGGAAGAATCGGCAAGGACAAGCAACATCAAGCCCAATCCAATAGCGACGCACAGTTTGGATCGAGAGCACATGTCAGCCCCATCATCAATCGGCAGTCCTTATCTTACTGCCCCAGGAGTCTCCTCTTGCCCGCTTCATATTCCTGCTCTGAAATGGCACCCTTTCTGTAGGCGTCCCTGAGGTCTTCCAGCTGTTTTCCCAACGTGGGCGCTGTTTCGCTTTTCGGAACAACCACAGTTTCCTTTTCTATTACCTTTTCCTTGCTGCCGCCACAACATCCGCCCAGAAAGAAGCTGAACACAACCAGTAAAATGAAGGCGCACGTTCTCAACCAATGCATCTTGCTATTCTCCTTTTTGATTTTTGGGACAGAATCCTTAATAGCTTAGGAAGACTTTCGCTGACAACTCAAAAAACCTTTCGATTACGCACGACCAGAGAGCTCAAGATTTTGACGAAGTTAGGCGAACAGCCCCGCTGCATGTCCGGACGCCCAAGCCCAATGAAGGTTATACCCGCCGAGATGCCCTGTAACGTCGATGACTTCGCCCACGAAATACAGGCCTGGAACCTTTTTAGATTCCATGGTCTTGGACGACAGCTCGCTCGTATCGACGCCCCCTGAAGTCACCTCAGCTTTATTGAAGCCCTCTACACCCGCCGGCCACATCTCCCAGCCATGTAGACTTTTGGCTATAGAATCAAGCTCTTTTGAGGAGTACTGGTTGAGGGGTTTGGATTGGCAGTAGCGGTTACACCAAATTTTGGCAAATCGCCCCGGCAGGTATCGATCGAGCAAAGTGGGCAGCAGCATTCTACTATGACGCTTTTTCATAAAGATGTCGAAGATATCGATATCGGGAAAAAGATCGATAATGATGCTGCTGTTCCGGTTCCAATAAGACGAAGCCTGAAGTATGGCCGGACCGCTGAGACCGTTGTGGGTGAAGAGGATATTGCCTCGAAATTCCACTGCGCTGTGGCGCACAGCCGAATGGATGGAAATGCCGGCCAAAGGGCCGAACAGCTCCGCATCCTCTCGAGAAAACCTGAGTGGGGTGAGTGCCGGCTTCAGTGCTGTAACTTTCAATCCAAACCGTCTGGCAATTGAATAGCCGAGCTCAGTTGCACCGATATTTGGCAGGGAGAGGCCGCCGGTTGCGACAACAAGGGATTCGCAGTTGAAGGTTCCCTGGTTGGTTGAAACCGAAAAACCGGAGTCTTTGCCTACTCCGGAAATCCTGCAGTTCAGCAGGGTGTTTACCGATGCCTTTTCGCACTCGGCTTGAAGCATATCGATGATCGCTTGGGAGCTTTCGTTGCAGAAGAGCTGCCCCTCTTCTTTTTCATGGAATCCGATCCGGTGCTTTTCCAGCATGGAGACGAAATCCGTGGGGGTGAAGCGCGACAATGCCGATGTGGAAAAGCGCAGATTCCGGGAAAGGTAGTTTCGGCTGCTGACATTTCTATTCGTGAAATTGCAGCGGCCTCCTCCTGAGATACGTACCTTGCTGCATATTCTGTCGGTATGTTCCAAAACAAGAGCCCTGCGGCCTCGCCTTCCCGCCTCCATGGCACACATCAGTCCCGCCGCACCTGCCCCGATCACGATAACATCCATCTGCGCCGATCTCATCTGACCCAGGCCTTAATGAAAGGATTTCGGGCTTACGGGCGAAAAGATCCGCATTTTTCTTCGCGATTCATTCCGCCGAAAAGAGCTTCAGACTAGCTCTGATAGCTCATCCATAAATTGACAATTCAAGTTTGAAAATCTTTCAATTCCGTGTTCTCCGGTGTCCCGCATGAGCGGTATTCTGCCGAGCCGGTGAGATCGGCTCGGCAGGACGTCACTCATACGATATCGCGGAGCTTCTAATTTAACATGGATAAAGGGGAAAGGTGAGAAATACAGACTTCGAAGGGGTGCTTACTACAAATGTGCTTGCGCCATGGAGCCGGACTGGCCCGCTTCCAATACAAAAAGCTTGGCTCCCGGCATGACCTTGTTCCGACCACTCGCCTTGGCCCTGTAGAGCATTGTGTCGGCCTCACTCAACAGCCCCTCCGCATCCGAATTCTCCGTCAAGGCCGCCACACCAAAGCTCGCCGTTACAGAGATTTCTTTTCCCTTGGCTATTTGAATGGATGAGCTCCCAATCAATCTCCTCAATCTCTCCGCCAATTCCATAGCTTTGGACAGGTTAGTCTCAGGCAGCACTACGACAAACTCTTCACCGCCGTAGCGCACGACATAATCGCTTTTCCTGATAGCAGAGAGGATCAGTCGCGCCGTTTCAATGAGCACCTTGTCTCCCGCGGGATGCCCGTAAAGATCATTGATGCTTTTGAAGCGATCCAGATCCAACATGATAACGGAAAGATCTCTGTTATATCGATGAGCGTTGTGGATGTTATGCTGGATCATTCGGTCGAATGCCCGCCTGTTGTAGCAGTCCGTCATAGGATCAATGATTGCATCGTTTTCAAGCCGCTTGATATTCAGAAAATTAGAGACGGCAACACCGAGGGATTTGACTATAATGCCGATGATTTCTTTGTGGTAGTCGAGCATTGTTCGCTCAGGCAGAACGTACAACTTGGCGAAGTACCCATCGTCCATCATGGCAAAGGAAAGCATTTGCTCCTCTTGGAATGAGATCAGCCCAGGGCTTTCTTCATGATCGGGGTTCATAGGATGAATATTAAACGCCCCTTCAGTCGCAAAATCGTTTTTGACGATCTGCTTGAGGGATGCCTCGCTGATCCTCGGATCGACCCACACATCCAATTGGTCGCCGGCCTTGACCACAAACGCGAATAATTTATAGTTCAAGATATCTTTCATGCACTTGGAGGTCTCGTACATGATGCTTGGAAGGTCATGCTTCTCATTGAAATGAAGCATGTAACGGCTCAGCGTCTCATAATCGATTCGCCTTGCCATGCCGAATAAAATGTGGCCGAAATTTGACGCCTTGCGAATAAACTTCCCAAATGAATATTGCATCTCCCGAGTCCTTCATTCGAGTATTGATCCAGGTAGACCCTTTGAGTGCAACCTTGGTGCCAGAGAGCATTATCCATTGGTACGTGCAAGTCTGAGGACCGGTCGCAGATAAGCCGGCTGAAAATTTTTCCAGCCATCCCGCAAATAATTCCTCTATCAAAGCCACATTGCAGGGAGCTTTAAGACTGGGGGCAGACCCGTTCATACGGAAGTCCGACTGATCTGTCTCCATTTTCCCATATGCGGAGAGTCAAAACCTTGACAATTCTTTTTGGAATGAACAATGAGCGGAAAGTCAAAAAGATGACGAACTGGGAGCAGGCCGCGGAGCTACGGTATTCCCTTCAGCCGATAGAGCAAGCTCCATAATCCAATAACAAGTCAGCCGGCCATCAGCTGAAGATCCTCTCAGAGTACCGAAAGGTCTACTGAGAGACCCCCATCTGGTAAATTCTATCGGTGACCTCTTCCTTGCATGGAAGGCCGAAATAGGTCTTCTCAAAATGGGCCTTCCCTTTACTCAGGGTCTTGGAAAGCACCGCGACCGTCAACGCACTGGCGGAAAGTGCACCGCTTGCCATATGGCTCTTGGCTATCAGTTCTTCGGTGAGCAAGGGATTGTCACTTCCCCAATAGCCTATGCAGAAAAGTATGTCTTTGCCCAGCAGTCCGATCTTTTCCGCCCTTCTGATAGCCCGCAGATATGGAACGCCTTCCATTTCAAGGCCTTCGATGTTGTATTTGCGAATCAAATAGCGCAGCACCAGCTCATTTTGAATCGCAATACCGGGCACTGTGAGCATCGGTCCGCCGGTGTGGATCCGGCAGTTCACGAGTCCTTCAAAATCCCCCTGGTTCAGTTGATTGCCGTTGGGAAAGTCGTGAACACCGCCTTCCAGCTCCTGAGGAATCAAGTAGGTGGGCAGCATGATGTCGAATCGATCGCCGCAAACAATTCCAGCCTTGCCGATAATGGAAATGCTTTCGATCCTGTTGGAAAAAGTCTCGGTCAGCTCGCGCATGATTTCTGTTGCCTGCAGCCCGAAAGCGTAATGCAGGTTAATGATGCAGGGAGCCCGTTCTTTGATTTTAGACCACTCATCGATCCTGATTCTTTTGTCTATTTTGGCAGGATCGAGTTTGAACGTGTCAACTACCTGGACATCTATTCCCGTGTTGTGAATATCCGGGATGAAGCGAATTCCAAAGCTTTCTTCATATTCGAGCTTCTCCTGGAACAAATCCGGATGCAGCTGACAGACTTTGTACAGCGCAAAATGGAGATTGCCCGCCTGATCGAGATCCAGTTCGGCCAGCTCGCTGTAATCGGCCGCCATCCGCTTAATTTTTTCTTTGTAGATCTCGGCAAAATCAGTCAAGCAACTGACGACATTATGCAAATCGCTGGAAATAATAATAACAGGCCGGATCTTGTGCAGTTGCCCGCAGCTTTCAAGGTTTTCACGCCAAAGACGGGCTTTTGTGGAGTAGTTGGTCTCGGCAAATTCGCTGGCGAACTCTATCTCAAGCTCGTCAAGATCATTTTGCATTATATTGGTGATCAGATCGAACAGGCCAAATCTCAGAAAAGCATCCAGGCCCTTCAACTCTTCGTAGCTGACACTGAACTTGCTGGCTATTTTGCATAGAATCTGATTCTTTTCCGGCGACTCCTTGTTATCACGCAGTCTTGCTATGTCAGCAAGCAGAGGATTTCCGGCGAGTAGCTTTTTGATTTTTCCCGATTCAATGCCATACATGATGAAGGAGGTGATGATGTCGAAAATATCGGTCTTGCCTTCCAAAGCAATGCATTTGAAAAAGCCTTCGCCCATTTCATAGATAGTTCTTACCCGTGCCCCCTTGGCGCCACTTTCCAGTAGATAGACGCCGGTTACCGAAGCGAGGTTTTCCGGTTTTTTCTGGATATGGAAATATTTGGCTCTGGAAATCTCATACGGTAGCCTTTGCAAAGCACACATCAAGGCATTGACATCAACCCGCCTTTCCTCATTGCAATAAGCATGGATACAGGGCTCCATCCGTTTGTATCGTTCGTAAAGGCTGCCAAGTACGATTCTCCCGGAAATGATTGCATGACTGACAGTGATGCAGAAATTGGACAACGCTTGAAGAATTCTGTGCGCCCGATATTCGTCATTTTCCCACCAGCTGTCTTCCCGCAGGGCATCCATCTCATTCTCCTTGTCTTCATCATCGTGTCTTATGCTCTTATTATTATACAGCCTTGCGCCAGTTTCCCCCGAACGAAATTAACCGCACAGTGAAAAGCAGCTTTTCGATGATGGATTAAATTCGTGTAGAAGGCGGGAAGGTCACTGTTTTTTTGGCAACGAAACAGTAAATACAGCATAATCCGCATCTTCTGAAAAAGAAAGCACACCGCCCATGTTCTTTAGCAATCGATGGCAGAGCGGCAACCCTATGCTTTCGCCACCTTCATCGAAAGGAAGAAAGACGAGCTCCGGATTTTTTGTCCTTGAGCCCTGATGAGGGTGCTTGAAGTCGGCGTGCACACTATGATCGCTTTGAAAGCTTCTGACGGCAAGAGATCCACCTTCTTCGACCGAATCGATAGCATTTCGAATCAAGTTGATACAGACCTGGCTGAGGATTTCCGGATCCGCAATCGCTGCCGGAAGCGCCGGTTCCAGATCCAACCGGCATTCCACCGACCGTTGTTCGATCTCGGGAGCAAGCAGATCAATGCTATTGTGGATGATTTCATTGATAGAGCACTCTTCGGCAAAGACCTCCACCGGCTTGAGATAATCTTTTATCCTGCCCAGGATCTTCTCCAGGCGCTCCGATTCGCGCACGATGATATTCGCTTCGGGAAGATCGGGGTATTTGCTTAGCAAACGGCGGGCAAATCCGCCGATTGAAACCAAAGGATTGCGAATCTCATGGGCCACTTCCGCAGAGATGGCTCCGAGAGTCTTGAGCTTTTCCCTTTGAACCAGA
>Ga0068714_10002744_pt1 | contig 22089 bp, 17 predicted proteins | sample MTBNYHSulfiMetaG_FD_62988 | JGI IMG/M metagenome (GOLD analysis project Ga0068714, IMG submission 62988) | Enrichment culture microbial communities from rom New York Harbor, USA that are MTBE-degrading - MTBE-NYH (New York Harbor Sulfidogenic)... | ecosystem: Environmental > Aquatic > Marine >... | reverse complement strand
CTCGGCCGCGGAGATGGCGCGCGCCGCGTGCCCCGCCTCCCCGCCCCATCATGGCCCGACGTACGGGCCAGCGTCTTACCGCGTCGTGAATGACCTCTACGATCCGATGACCCGCGAGCCGCTGCGTCGCCTCGGAGTGCTCGTGTGACCGCACGGGGTGAGCGGTGGATTGGGCACCTCGACATGGATGCCTTCTTCGCTGCGGTGGAGCAGCTCGACCGGCCCGAGTGTCGCGGCAGACCGGTCATCGTCGGCGGACTGGGTCCTCGCGGTGTCGTCTCAACCGCTTCCTACGAAGCACGCGCGTTCGGGATCCGAAGCGCGATGCCGATGTCCGTGGCACAAAGGCGCTGTCCGAACGGCGTCTACCTTCCCCCGCGATTCGCGCGCTACCAGGAGATCTCGGACCGGGTCCTCGCGATCCTCGACCGAGCTGCGAGGACCGTTGAGGCGGTCTCTCTGGACGAGGCGTTCTTCGACCTTTCTCAGTTTGGGACGACCCTCCCGGCCGCCGAATCGGCCGCGCGCGCGATCAAGCGCCGCGTAGAGGAGGACACCCGCCTTCCCTGCTCCGTCGGGGTCGGTCCGAACCGGTTTCTGGCCAAGCTGGCTTCCGAGCTCGGCAAGCCGAACGGATTCCTGGTGATCGATCCCGGACGGGTGCGGGACGTACTCGATCCCTTGGCGATCGATCGGCTCTGGGGGGTAGGGAAGAGCATGGCTCGGCGCCTCCAAGGCCTCGGCCTATTGCGCGTCGGGGACCTTCGCGCCGTGCCGCTCGAGCTGCTCGTCCGCGAGTTCGGAAGCGCCGGGCGGCGCCTCAAGCAATTGGCGTCTGGAATCGACGAGACCCCGCTGCGAGGGGAAATGGAGGCAAAGTCGATCTCGCGCGAGGTGACCTTTCCGTATGACCTCGCCGATCTGAGGGAGGTGGAATCGGAGGTCCGGCGGCTGGCTCGAGGGGTGGCGTCCCAGATGCGGGCCGAGCGGCTTGTCGGGCGGACGGTGCGGATCAAGCTGCGTTATCCGGACTTCCGGACGATCACCCGCCAGGCGCAGCTCGGCCATCGGACCGACTCGGTGCCCTTGATCGAGGCGCACGCCGTTCACCTGCTGCATGATCGCACCTGCCTCGATGAGGGCGGGATCCGCCTGATCGGCGTTGCTGTCGCGGACCTCAGCGACGCGCGGGAGCGCCAGCTGCCGTTGTTCCCCGAGCGACCGGGCTGACGGCGAGAAACCGTGGCAGGGACATCTCGCACCTTAGCGCGGGAACGATTCGGTTCGGACGCCGCGCGAGGAGGTGCTAAGGTGTCGGCGAGGTGATCGTCATGCGACGTCGGGTTCTCCTGTCGCTGATCCTTGTCTTGGCGTTGTCCGCTGCTGTTCGTGCGCTTTCCCTCTGCGAATACCGCTCGCCGCGAACCGACCTCTCGTCGCTTGTGCTCAGCTTCGCCTACCAATACCACAACGATCCCAATGGCATCGAGAACTACGACGTGAACAGCGGCCTGTTCGGGACGGAATACGTGCGGCTCGTCGACCGGCCTGAGTTCGGCTACGACCTCGAGTTCCAGAATGAGTTGTACATCTCGACGGTGGACATTTCGAGCACCTCGACGATGGCCGTCGGCAACTACAAGCGGTACTTCTCGTCCGAGCGGGCGGATTTTGCCTTCGCCGGCGCGACGGCGCGGAGCTCGTCTTCGTTCGATGCCGTAGGGCTTTCGTTCAATCTCGGTCTGGGTCGCGGGCGGTTCACTGACGTCACCCCGATGGCCAAAGCGGTCCGCATCAACGACCGGCTCGTCCGCAACGGGAGTCTGAAGGCGTCGTTGCACCCGGCCGATCAACTGGTCATCGCTCGCGACATCGGCAGCATTGCCTCCTACCCTTCCGTCGCGGATCTCCTCGATGCCGTGGTCGACGTCATCGAGGCGTCCAACCTGACGCGAAGTGGCGGACTCGATGCGTTGGACATCTCGGAGATCCTTCGGCTGATCGAGGAGAAAGGGGTGCGTCGATATTGCGGATGGGATTTGAAGTTTGGCCTTGGATACGCGCTGCTTGACCCCGCGCGGGCGGGGGACAGCCTGCTGATGACCGGTGCGTTCAACTACGCGTTCACGAGGTCTCCGGAAGCCCAGCTTCTGATCCAGGGATCCCTCTCCGCACCGGTCGACTTCACGGAGAGAAACCGGATCGACGTGGCGGTCGTCTACGACTTCCTGGTCGCGGAGTTCCTGAATCTGAGCACGGAATACAAGTTCTCGCGCGAGACCTGGCCGGCGAAGGCGACCGACATCCACCGGCTGTCGGTCGATCTCCTGGTGACCCCCGTGGACACGGCGAGCGTTGTGATCGGGGTCGAACTCGAGCACCGTACCGGCTTTGTGGAGTGGCGCGTCGACGTCAAGCTCTCGATGCAGATGGCTCTTCTCTGATAGCCCGCACGGACGGCGCCTGTGCCGCAGCGAGCGCCTCGAGCGCGCCGCGCATGAGTTCGTCGGAAACCAGCGCGCACGCGTCTGCCAGCGGCACAAATCGTACTTCCGAGATTTCGTCCGGGTTCCCGCGTGGTTCCCCGTGGATGCGCACCCGATAGAGGATCATGACCCAGTGGGTTCGCGTCTTCTCTCCGAGCTTCGAGCGCACGTCGAGGAGTCCCTCCACCGACCCATCGACGCCGACCTCCTCGTGGAGTTCGCGCAGCACACCGTCGTACGGACTCTCCCCGAACCGGAGGAACCCCCCGGGCAGCGCCCAGCGATCCTTCGTGAGGCCACGGCTTCCCTTGACCAAGAGGACTCTGCCGTCCCGCAGGCAGACACCCTCGACGACGACGCGCGGCATCGTGGCGTGAATCGCCTCGCGGACGCGAGGCGCGACATCCCGCATTGACACGACGTCGTCCTTGCCGAGCCAGGCATGCGGATGTGCCTCGAGGTAGGGAGCGCAGAAGGTGACGGGTTCTCCCGTCCCCAGCGGCGCGACCTCTTCGACTTCGAACGGGACATCAAAGGGGTCAGGGAGATCGTACGATCCGCCCCGGCGGACGAGGAATACCTTGCCGTCGGTCTCCACGTAGTATTTGGCGTCCACTGCGCCCGGATTGTACTCAGGTCGCCGGCGCGGCGCATGGTTGAGATGCCTCTTCCGAGCCGGGACAATGCAGTGCGACCCGATCGATGGGAGGGATGGTAACGTGTATCCGATCCTAGAGAAACGGCCCCTCGGGCCCGCGATCAAGGAGTACGTGATAGAGGCGCCCGACGTCGCGCGAACCGCGGCGGCGGGGCAGTTCGTGGTCATTCGCCTCCATGAGCGCGGGGAGCGGATCCCCCTGACGATTGTCGAATGCGACCCACGGACGGGGGGCGTGACGCTCGTCGTCCAGGAAGTGGGCAAGAGCACGCGAGAGATGGGGGAGCGATTCGACGTCGGCGATTCCGTCCTGGACGTCGCCGGTCCGCTTGGCGTGCCGTCAGAGATCGAAGAGTACGGGACCGTGATCTGCGTCGGCGGCGGCCTGGGCATCGCCCCGCTCTTTCCGATCGCCCGCGATCTCCATCGGGCGGGAAATGTGGTGATCGGAATCCTCGGCGCGCGAAACAAGGAGCTCCTCTTTTACGAGGACAAGATGTCCGCTGTTTGCAATGAGCTGCATGTGATGACCGACGACGGATCGAACGGACACAAAGGTTTCGTGAGCGATCCGTTGCGGGAGATCCTCGCCTCGGGGCGCGAAGTGCAGCGCGTCTGGGCGATTGGGCCGGCGATCATGATGAAGGTGTGCAGCGCTGTCACGCGGGAGTTCGGGGTTCGGACGATCGTCAGCCTCAACTCGGTGATGATCGATGGCACGGGAATGTGCGGCGGCTGTCGGGTTGAGGTCGGAGGCGCGTCCCGGTTTGCCTGCGTCGACGGGCCCGAATTCGACGGGCATCAAGTCGACTTCGAGCTGCTCCTGTCGCGACAGGGATACTACGCGAAAGAGGAGGCCTGCTCGCTCGAGCGGTACCTCGCTCAGCGGGACAAGGAGGCGTCGCAGTGATTCGCGAGAAGCAGATCCCGATGCGCGAGCAGCCGCCCGATGAGCGGCGGCGGAACTTCCGGGAAGTCCCATACGGCTATACCGAGGAGGAGGCGGTCCAGGAGGCGGAGCGCTGCCTGCAGTGCAAGAATGCCCCCTGCATCGGGGGCTGCCCGGTCGGAATCGACATCCCTCGGTTCATCGACCAGGTCAAGAAGCGGCGATTTGCCGAGGCGATTGCGACGATCAAGGAGACGAACAGCCTCCCCGCGGTGTGCGGGCGTGTCTGCCCGCAGGAGACCCAGTGCCAGGGCGTGTGCACACTGGCCCGGCGGTTCGAGCCGGTGGGGATCGGGCGGTTGGAGCGGTTCTGCGCCGACTGGGAAGCGAGGAATGAGCCGTGCTGTCCGACCGTGGCGCCGAACTCCGGCCGGCGGGTAGCGGTCATCGGGGCCGGCCCCGCGGGGCTCACGGCGGCTGGGGAACTGCGCAAGCGGGGCCACTTCGTCACGGTGTTCGAGCTGCTGCACGAAGCGGGCGGCGTGCTGATGTACGGGATCCCGGAGTTCCGCCTGCCGAAGGCCGTCGTCAAGCGCGAGATCGAGGGGCTCTGCATGCTCGGCGTGGAGATCCGCGTGAACCAGGTCATCGGACAGGTCCGCACCGTCGACGAGCTTCTGGCGGAAGGATACGATGCGGTTTTCGTCGGGACTGGAGCAGGTCTGCCGCGGTTCCTGGGCGTCCCCGGCGAGAATCTCAACGGGGTCTACTCGGCGAACGAGTTCCTGACTCGGACGAACCTGATGCGCGCGTACCAGTTTCCCGAGTACGACACGCCGATCAAGGTTGCGAAGCGCGTCGTCACCGTCGGCGGCGGGAACGTGGCGATGGATTCGTCGCGAACCGCGCTTCGGCTCGGCGCGGAGGAGTCGATCATCGTCTATCGGCGCGGCGAGGAGGAGCTCCCGGCGCGGGCTGAAGAGGTGCACCACGCGAGGGAGGAGGGAATCCGATTCCAGCTCCTCACGGATCCGGTCGAGTTCCTCGGCGAGAAGGGTCGCCTGACCGGAGTTCGGTGCTTGCGGATGGAGCTTGGGGAGCCGGACGCGAGCGGCCGCCGGCGCCCGATCCCGATCGCGGGGTCGGAGTTCATGATCGAGGCCGAGACCGCGATCATCGCCATCGGGAATGGGCCGCATCCGCTCATCCCCCGCACGACGAAGGACCTCGAACTGGATTCGCGGGGGAACATCATCGCCGATCCACAGACGGGGCGAACGAGCAAGGTCGGCGTGTTTGCCGGGGGCGACATCGTCACCGGAGCGGCGACGGTCATTGAGGCGATGGGTGCCGGGAAGCGGGCCGCGACCGCGATCGACGCCTTCCTTCGCGACGGGTCGTAGCGGGGTGGCCTGCGGCCGCGGGCTGTAGCTACGAGTCCGCGCGCGGCAAGGCGGTTCGAGCAGTCCTCCCGTGATGGGGGGATCGCCCGTTCATGCCCCATGTCCCCTCCCAATGGGTCATCCGACCGATTCAAGTTCCGGGTCATGTGTCAGGATAACGATGCAGACAGCTAGCACCACCCGGTGCCGACGGGCGAAGAAGCAGCGCTTCTTCGCCCGTCCCCCTTGATCGGGCAGCACGAGCCCCTGTCAGGCCGCCGCCAGGGTATCAGCGATCCAAACGCAGATCTTGTACGGCGCTGCTTCACTTGACATCCACGGGGTATCGGCCCGCCTCGTCGGGGGGACTCGTCTCAGTCGACATCTCGGGTAGATGCTCCGAGCGGTCGACGGTCGGCGCGCCACCTTCTTTGCCCGTCGAGCGGTGTTCCTCGATCCCGTAGAGACATCCGCTTGACCGACTCCACACGGTCGAGCGGATGGCCCAGCGCGAATCTCACAAGCCTTCTTGTTCGTCGCCGGCAAACGACCAGGAGCTGCGCCAATCGGGAGACAGGACTGTCATCCCGTCCCGCGCGGGCGGGATCCCGGCGCCCCGGCGCTTGACCGCGAGGATCGGGCGGCTTCCTCTCGGAGCCGGCGTTACGTTGTCTCGAAGAACGTCTCGGCTTGCGTGTCGGCGAACAACCCCGGCAGCCCACCGGAATGCAGCAGGACCACGACGTCGCCCGCACGGAAGCGACCCCTCTCGATCAGGTCGATCAGCCCGGCCATCGCCTTGCCGGTGTAGACCGGATCGAGGAGGATCCCTTCCGTTCGTGCGGTCAGCAGGACGGCCTCGCGCATCGCCTCGGTGGGGATCCCGTATCCGGGGCCGACGTACTCGTCATGGATCTCGATCGAGGAGCGGGGGATCTCAATGTCGAGCGTCAGATGCTGGACTGCTTCGTCAAGCTGCGCGGCGATCCGGTCCACGAGCGCTCCGGCGGAATTGGCGACGCTGATCCCGACGGCGGCGATCTCCCCACACGCGTAGAGGTGCGATCCAAGCGCGAGCCCGGTGAGGGTGCTCGACGTGCCGACGGCGGCGACGATCGCATCCGGCGCAAGCTGGACGGCGTGCAGTTGCTGCAGCGTCTCCATCACGCAGCCGGCGTAGCCGAGCGCACCGTGGATCGCCTTGCAGCCGTTCGGGATCACATACGGCTTCTCCCCTTCCGCCAGCAGGCGCGCTACGATCTCTTCGACCTTCTCATCCGCGGTCCGATCGAGTTCGCTCTTGCTCGGGAAGCCCTCGGGCCCGACGAAGTGGATCTCGGCGGCACCGAGGATCCGATCGATCAGGAGGTTTCCGGTGGCGCAGCGGGGCTCGTCGCCGCGCAGGACGAGGATCGTCTTCAGCTCGAGGCGATTGGCCGCGGCGGTGGTCAGGCGGACGTGGTTGCTCTGCGGGCCGCCGACGGTAACGATCGTCGTCGCGCCGACGGCGACCGCTTCGGCCATCGCGTACTCGAGCTTGCGCAGCTTGTTGCCTCCAAGCCCCAGGCCGGTGAGGTCGTCGCGCTTGACGAACAGACGCGGGCCGCCGAGCCGCCGCCCGAGGTTCTCCAACTCCTCAAGCGGCGTGGGGAACGTTCCCAACGAAATCCGATCGACCTTTCCGATCTGCATCGGCCCTCCTTCCTGCGAAGCCGGCGTTCCGCTCGCCGCGTTCACGCCAGCCGTTACGATCGGTGCTTGTCCCGCTCCCTCCTGGTTGTGACGTGAACGCGCCGCGTTCACGCCACCGGCTACGATCGATGCTTGTCCCGCTCCCTCTTGATCGTGACGTGAACGCGCCGCGCCTCCCCTTCGAGCGGTTCGATCCGGACGAACACGGAGCTTCGTTCGATCAGCCCATCGATTCGCTCCGGCCACTCGACGACGCTTGCTCCGTCCTCTGGAGGGAGATAGGCGTCCAGACCGACTTCGGAGAGCTCGCTCAGGGAACCGATCCGATACGCGTCGAGGTGATGAAGCTTGAGCCGCCCGCTGTAGGTTCGCGCCAGCAAGTAGCTCGGAGAGGTCACGACGTCGGTGATCATGAGCCCTTTGGCGATGCCCTTCGCGAGCGTCGTCTTGCCGGAGCCGAGTGGCCCCACCAAGGAGACGAGGTCGCCGTCGGCCAGTCGCTCCCCGATCTCGATGCCGATCTCTTCCATCTCGGCCGGATCGCGTGCGATGATCGTCTTGTCCATCTACGTGCGAAGGCGGACGTCGAGCCGCTCGAGTCTTCTTGCGATCCCTTCCATGATCCGATCCACCTCCGGATCGGTCAGCGTCCGGTCGGCGGTGCGAAACGCGAGTTCGTACGTCAGGCTCCTACGCCTCTCGCCGACCTGCTCGCCTTCATAAAGGTCGTACAGGAGAGCCGTCTCAACGCCCGGCTCGGCGAGGATCGCCGTGTGCACCTCGGCCTCGGCGAGGCGCGTCGGCGCGGAGACCGATAGGTCGCGCTTCGATGCCGGGAACTGGGGGAGCGGCACGTGGACGGTCCGTTGGTCGGCGCATGCGGTGAGCTCGCCCATATCCAGTTCGAACACGAGCACCGTTGTGGGGACGGCGAGATGGTCGCGCAGCGCCGGGGCAAGCTCTCCGAGGACGCCGAGTGAGCGGCCGGCGCGGGAGAGCCGCGCGCCCCTGGTCGGATGAAGGAAGGCGGGGAGGTCGGTCGCGGCCGTCCCGACCCCATCCAGTCGGAGCCGTCGGAAGAGCTCGTCTAGGACGCCTCGCGCGATCGGGAAGCTGACGCGTTCCTTCCCCTCAAGCGGCCTGCCGGTGCGGCCAAAAAGGGCGCCTCCAAGCCTCTCGTGCTCCCCGGAGGATGCCGAGAAGACCCGCCCGAGCTCGTAGATCATCCCCCCGTCTACCCCCCGGCTGAGGTTCGTGTCCACGATCGAGAGGATCCCCGGCAGGAGGCTGATTCGAAGCCGAGACTGCGCGGCGCTCATCGGGTTCTGGATGCGAACCGAGTCGGCTTCGGGGATTTCGAGCGCTTCGCGCCAACGACGTCTGTCGAATCCGTCGGCGACCACCTCGCTCAGCCCGAGGCCGGTGAGCATCTCTCGGATGCGTTCCTTGTTCCGCTCGCCCGGATCCTTCTCGCCGATCCGCAATGGCGTCACCGGCGGCTTCGCGCGGAGACGATCGTATCCATAGACCCTGCCGACCTCCTCGATCAGGTCTGCCTCTCGTTCCAGGTCGGGTCGGAAGAACGGAATCGACGCTGCGATCCCCTCACCGTCCAAGACGGCCTCGATTTCTAGGCGTCGAAGGATGTCGAGGCAGGTTGCGGAGTCGACGTCGATTCCGAGCAGCTGCGACGCCCGCTGGGGCCGCAGCGGTACGACGCGCGCGGCGCTGCGCGCCGGGTACGCGTCGGCGATTCCCTGATGGACACGGCATCCGGTGAGCTGCTGGATCCATCGCGCAGCGCGGTCGGCCGCGAGCGGCACACCCTCCGGATCGAGTTGTCGCTCGAACCGCTGGGACGCTTCGCTGCGCAGCCCGACCGCCCGCGAGGATCTACGGATGGTGTACCCGTCGAACGCGGCGACCTCGAGCAGCACGCGGGTCGTTCCAGGGTGGATCTCGCTTCGCGCCCCGCCCATCAGGCCGGCAAGCGCCAAGCCCCCTCGGCGATCGGCGATCAGCAACACGTCCTCCGTGAGACGGCGGTCGATGCCGTCGAGGGTGCGGAACTCCTCGTCGGGCGCGGCGCGGCGGATGAAGAGGGGAGGCGCCACCAGGTCTGCGTCGAACGGGTGGAGCGGGTGCCCGAGTTCGAGCATCACGTAGTTCGTTGCGTCGACGACGCTGCTCAGCGGTCGCATGCCGACCTTGATCAAACGATGCTGCATCCAGAGCGGCGCTGGACCGATCGCAACCCCTTCCATCAGGCGAGCGGCGTACCGCGACACATCGGCCGGATCCGCGATCTGGATCTCGACCCGGTCCGCCGTCGGGGGGAGCGACTCCATGAGGTCGGTCTCGATGTGCGCGAGCGGCAGGTCGAGGAGGGCGGCGACCTCGCGGGCGATCCCATGGACGCTGGCGCAATCAGGGCGGTTCGACGGGACCTTGATGTCGAACACGGTGTCGTCGTACTCGAGGAGCGCGGTCAGGTCAGCGCCGGGGGAAAGGCCGAGTCTTGGATCGAGGATCCAGATCCCCTCTGAGCGGTCCTCGAGGCGCAGCTCCTGCTTCGAGCAGATCATCCCGGTCGAGATCACGCCGCGTATCTTCCGCCGCTCGATCCGCAGTCCCGTCGGAAGGAGCCCCTCAGGAAGGACGACCGGCACGAGCGCTCCTCCGACGACATTCGCTGCGCCGCAGACGATCTCCACCGTCTCCGAGCCGACATCGACCGAGCACAGGGTCAGGTGATCGGACTTCGGAACGGGTGCTGTCGCGAGGACTCGTCCGACGACCGCATTCTCCAGCCCCCCCGTCTTGTGGATCTCCTCGACTTCGAGCCCGGCCAAGGTCAGCCGCGCGGCGAGCTTCGCGATCGGCTCGTCCGCGACCTCGATGTCCAGGTACTCCGCCAGCCACCGACACGGGGCCTTCATCGAACGTTCCTCCTATAGGGAGAGGCGGGCGTAGAGGACGGTCACCCCCTGCCCGAGCAGCGGGGTTGCGACCCCGATCTCCGCCTGCAGCGACAGGAGCCCGCCGAGCGTCGAGAGATCGAAGACCTGCTCAATGCCTGCCTCGATGCAGGGCGACGTTGTACCGAATTCATCGGGGGTTGTCCAACCGAGCCCCCCGGCGACGTACAAGCGCGAACGAATCCGATCGATCATCACCAGGTTGAACAGGTTGTACGGCAGCTCGCCGAGGATCGGGACCTCGAACTTGAGCCCTGCGACGATCTCGTGGGTCGTTCCGGAGCGCAGGAACGCGTGCAGCGCGGCGAGTCGAAACCGAAACGGCGCCGGCGGGCTTCCGAAGCTGACCCCGATCTGCGTGCTGCCCTGCAGGTAGACGCGAGCTAGCACGCGCAGCTCGTCCGTCGCAGCGATCGTCAGGCGCCCCGATCCGCTCGCCGTCACGTCGATGGACAGCGACGTCGTCCGCGAGGACGCGAAGGACGGCGGGTCGACGACCTGAAGCCCGAATGCGACGAACGGCTTGGCTTCGTCGTACAGGCGCCTTAAGGAGAATGTCCACGAGACGTCCGGCTCCCAGAACGTCGCTGGAGATCCGGTCTCCGGCTGAGCGTATTCCGTCACCTCGAGTGCGATGCCGGCGGCGAAGCGGTCGCCCGCGAGGGCCGCCTGGGCCAGGAGGCGGTGGGTTCGATCGAGCTTCACCTCCGCGGACGCACTTCCCTGGGCGATGGAGACGCGGAGCCGGTCGAGGTAGGAGAAGACCACCCCGCCGGTCCGCGAGTCGGCGGTGAGGACGTACGCATCCAGTGGATACGCCGCCTCGTTCGTTCCGCCCACGATCTTCACCGGATCATTGTTGCTCAGCCGATCGAGATCCGGAAGCCGATGGTCGGGATCGATCGTCGCCCGCACGACCCGCGAAGGGGTGCGGAAGAGGAGCTCGGCGGCCTCGTCCTCCCCGTCCCACTCCTGGCGGGTCGTGGCACCCGATTGAAGGGTTACTTCCACATCTACCGGCTGAGCCGCGCCGCCGACGCGGCGGACAGCGACCCGGGTGACGTGTTCTCCCTCGATCCGCTCGCGGGAGGTGATCCGGACTTCGTAGTCGACCCGCCCTTCTCCGAGGACCCACGTGGCGAAGACCTCATCGAGCGACCGTCCGGCCTCCGCCTCGAGCAGCGCTTGGAACGTTCGGACATCGAGGAGGTCCGCTCGGCGCTCGTCGATCGCTTGTCGGATCGCCTGATCAAAAGCCTCTTCCCCGATGGCGGAAGCGATCGCGCGCGCTACCAGATACCCCTTGTCGTAGAGGCGAACGTCGGAGACGTTGCTGAACCGGACGTTCTCGATCGGTTTGACAAGCGCTTCGTCGAATCCGATGTATTGGGTCATCAAGTACGGCAGCTCGATCAGGTGCTCGCGGAGGTTGAAGAAGCCGAGCTGGCGCTTCACCAGCTCCTCGACCAGCCCGGCCGACTCCAGGCCGAACAGGTTCGGCCCGAACGCGCCGTACTTGCCCTCGAAGTAGCGGATTGACAGATACTGGGCCAGGCCCTCGGACAGCCACGCTTCAGCGTTGAGGTCGATCCCGGTGCCCAGCCCGACCCATTGGTGCGCGATCTCATGGGCGAGGACGTACTCAAGGACCCGGTGGAGCGCCCCGGAGAAGAGGATGTTTCGGTGGGTGAAGAAGCGTCGCGACAGCCACACGATGCCGTCCGCGGCGAAGGACAGGCCGTTCAGGTTGGGATTCTCCACGATCGTCAGCCGTGCTCGCGGGTATGTGCCGTATCGGCCTTCGTATTCCTCCGCGATGTCCCGCGCGAGCGTCGCGAGGAACCGGGCGGCCGCTTCATGGCCCGGGAGGTAGGCGACCTCGATCGGGATCGTGCCCGCGAGCGCGTAGCGTGCGTAGTCCCCGCCGATGGTCAACGCGATCGATCGAGCCGGCGTGTCGAACGCGATCCGGGACCGGCGTTCGCCGGTCTCCTCCTCTTCCGTCTCATCGGACAGGACGGCGACGGTATCCGCGCCGCAGAGCAGCGGCGAGGAGACAGGAGCCGTGATCGTCGCTTCCAAATGCATCCAGGGGAAGACGAGCGGGAATGCTTCGCGGTTCGCGTAGGCGATGCGTCCGTCCTTCTCCGCGATTTCTTCCTGTGCCGGGAGGAGGGTCGGGAACCATCCGAACCGCCAGGTCAGAATCTCAGCGGTGATCCCGTCGTCCCCCAGATCGTTCCGGGGGACGCGGGTTTCGAACTCGATGCGCAGCGTCAGCGGCTCGGTCGCGTCCGAAGCGGCTTGCGGGAGGTCGATCGCCAGGACGGTGTCCGCGAGCGAGTAGGTCTGCCACGCCGCTGGCAGCGCGAGGGTACGGAACGCGAGCTGGCGCGCGGTCCCGCCGTTGACCTCTTCCACACCGAAGACGATCGTCTCCGCCGGCTCGAAGCCGAACGGATAGCGTGCGTCGAGCGCGCGGGCGGACAGATGCGGGTTCGCCTCACGATCGAGGTTTGCGAGGAGTGTCAAGTAGATGGTGGGGCCCTGCGGGACAACCCGAAGCTCCGCGATCCCTCCGAGGGTTCGTTCTTCGGCGTCGTAATGGACGTCGAGGGCGGAGCTTGGCACCGGTGGAGCGGCCGAGGACGGCGTCCACAGCACGGCGGAGAGGAACAGCAAGACGGCGAATGATCTCATCGAACCTCCTGTTGGGCTCCCCGCTCAGTCCCCCGGGGTCTGGGGTTCTTCGGCCCGATCGACGCGAACGCGTGCCGAGATGATCTCACGGTCCGTCGCCCGCTCGACGTGTAGGGTCACCCGGCCGACTTCCACTTGATCCCCCGGCTTGGCCATCGCGCCGAGCCGATGCAGGATCAGCCCGTTGACCGTGATCCCCTCGTCTTCGGGGAGCTCGAGGTCCATCGCGCGGTTGAGCTCATGCACCGACGTGTCTCCGGGGACGACGGCCTCCTGGTCGGAGATCCGGTGCAGAAGGACGGTGGGGTGGTCGTACTCATCTTCGATCTCCCCGACGATCTCCTCGAGGATGTCCTCCAGCGTGACGATGCCCGCCATGCCGCCGAACTCGTCGATCACGACGGCCATGTGAACCTTCTGGCGTTGGAGTTCTCGGAGCAGGACGTTGATCGGCTGCGTTGTCGGTGCGAAGTGGGCCGGGCGCAGGAGGTTGCGGAGCGGCTTCGGGCCGGATGCGTCGCAGTCGAGAAGGTCCTTCGCATGGAGCGTTCCCACGATGGCATCCGGGACCTCCTCGTAGACGGGGAACCGGGAATGGCCTCCCTGGGCGACCAGCTGCAGAACCTCCTCGATCGGCGTCGAAATCTCAATCGCCTGGACATCCGGCCTGGGGATCATCACCTGCTCCGCCGTCATCTCGTCGAAATCGAGGATCCGTCGGATCATCTCACCATCGGCTTCGTCGAGAAGGCCGCTCTCCTCTCCGGCGTCGATCAGCGTCTCGATCTGCTCGTCGCTGACCGCGAGCGGTTCGACCTCCGACAGGTCAACCCCGAATGCCCTTCCGATTCCCCTCGCGGTTGCGCGGAACAACCGGATCAGCGGTCGCAGGAACCTCGTCAACGCGTGAATCTGCTGGATCGTCAGCAGGGTCAGGGCTTCCGCGTTGTGCTTGGCGTAGTTCTTCGGGGTAATCTCGCCGAAGAGGAGCAGGGAGACGGTCATGACCACGGTCGCGGTCAGTGCCTGGACGCTCTGCGACGTGCGCGGGAGGACCTGGATGACAAGGAGGGTCATCAGCGAGCTTGCCAGCACGTTGACGAGGTTGTTGAGGATGAGCAATGCGGTGATCAGATCGTTCGGCTCCTTGAGAAGGTGCGTCAGCGCCCGCTTCTTCTTCGCGTGCGCGTTGATCAGATAGCGCAGCCTCCCCCCGGCCAGGGAAGTGACGGCCGTCTCGGCGCTAGAGAAGTAGGCAGAGGCGGCGATCAAGAACAGAAGCAGCGCTATCTGCGCGCCGATCGACACAGTCCAATTCACCTCACAGTTACGTATTATAGGGGGGCGGCGCGCCTGCGCAATGCGCTTGGCGTCGTTGATCGGATGGCGATCGACCCGGTACAATGCCCGTCTTGCGGAGGGAGGCACGTGGAACTCGACCAGTTGCGGCAGATCATCGAACTCCTGAAGGCGGAAGGACTGAGCGAGATCACCGTCTGCGAGGGGGATCAGCGGATCACCGTGCGGCAAGGGTCCGGCGCGGCGGCGGTGCTCACGGCGTCGATGCCAGCACCTGCTTCGGCGGCGGAGGCCCCGCAGGACGACGAGACGACCTTCACCGTGAGCGCTCCGCTCGTGGGGACCTTCTATCGCCGTTCTTCGCAGGGCGCTGACCCATTCGTTTCTCCCGGCGACATCGTGAATCCTGGCGATGCGCTTTGCGTCATCGAGGCGATGAAGGTGATGAATGAGATCAACGCCGGCCGCCCGGGCCGAGTGCGCAGGGTGCTCGTCGAGGACGGCGAGGCGGTCGAGTACGGGCAGGCGTTGTTCCTGCTCGAGCGTCTATGAGCTTCGATGCGGTCCTGATCGCCAACCGCGGCGAGATCGCGTTGCGCGTGATCGAGGCGTGCCGGGAGCTCCGCCTTCGCAGCGTGTGCGTGTACTCCGAGGCCGACGCCGGAATGCCGTATCTCCGGATGGCCGATGAATCGGTGTGCATCGGTCCGGCTGAGGTCCAGCGAAGCTACCTCAACATCCCGGCGATCGTAAGCGCGGCGGAACTCACCGGCGCAGGGGCAGTGCACCCCGGCTACGGGTTCCTGGCGGAGAACCCCCATTTCGTCGAGGTCTGCGAGGAGCACGGGTTGACGTTCATCGGCCCTCCGCATTCGGCGATGCAACTGGTCGGGGACAAACTGGCGGCCCGCGAGGCGGTCGCAGGCGTTGGGGTGCCCGTCCTGCCTGGCGCGCCGGCGCCGTCGGATCGGGACGCCCTTCGCGAGGCGGGGGAGCGGATTGGGTATCCCCTGCTCATGAAAGCCGTGTTCGGCGGAGGCGGTCGCGGGCTGCGCCGGGTCGGGAGCCCCGAGGAGCTCCTGGAGAAGGCCCCGGCTGCTTCGGAGGAAGCGAAGGCTGCGTGCGGTGATGGCACTCTCTATCTGGAGAAGGCGCTCCTGGCTCCACGGCACATCGAGGTCCAAGTCGTCGGCGACGGAGAAGGCCGGATCATCGAGCTGGGAGAACGAGACTGCTCGATTCAGCGGCGGCATCAGAAGCTGGTCGAGGAATCGCCGGCGCCGAACCTGAGCGATGACTTGCGGCAGCGGCTCCGACAAGCGGCGGTGCGTGCGGCGCACGTTGTCGGCCATCGCAACATGGGGACGGTCGAGTTCCTCGTCGCACCGGACGGGGCGTTCTACTTCATCGAGATGAACGCTCGGATCCAGGTTGAACACGCCGTGACGGAGGTCGTGTGCGGTGTCAACCTGATCAAGGAACAAATCCTGATCGCTTCGGGGAAACCCATCTCGTTCGCCCCGGAGGATGCTCCGCCACGAGGGCACGCGATCGAATGCCGGCTGAACGCCGAGGACGTGCGCCGGGGGTTCCTCCCCTCCTGCGGCAAGATCGCCATCCGCCAGCTCCCCGGCGGGCACGGCGTCCGCCTCGACACGGCGCTCTACGAAGGGATGGACGTCTTGCCCCAGTACGACTCGCTCCTGGCGAAGCTCGTGACATGGGGGGCGGACCGGGAGGACGCCCGCCTGCGGATGCTCACCGCGCTTGAGCGCTTCGAGGTGTCCGGGGTCGAGACGACGCGGGACCTCCTCGCGGAGATCCTCGCGCGGACCGAGTTCAAGACCGGCGAGTACACGACGGGGTTTCTGGAACGGCTTCTTGCCCCTGTGTCCGCTTCCCCGAGACAGAGCGCCGCTTGAGGCCGAAAGGATCGGGATGTTCGAGTCACTGACGGCGAAGCTGACCGACGTGTTCGCCCGCCTTCGCGGCCGCGGTCGCCTTTCCGAGGATGACGTCGCTGCGGGACTCCGCGAGATCCGCGTCGCCCTGCTCGAGGCGGATGTCCACTACCGGGTCGTGAAGGAGTTCATCGAGCGGATTCGCACGCGGGCGATTGGGGAGAAGCTTTTCGAGAGCCTGACGCCGGCGCAGCATCTGATCCGAATTGTCCGCGGTGAGCTGACCGAAATGATGGGCGCCGAGCGAGCGACCTTGTCGCTGGAGCGACGGCCGGCGGTCGTGCTCCTCGTCGGGCTCCAGGGATCGGGGAAGACGACCGCCGCGGCCAAGCTCGCGTCCTTGTTGAAGAAAGAAGGGCGCAAGCCGGTCCTTGCCGCCGCTGACGTGGCCCGTCCGGCGGCCGTGGAGCAGCTCGAGAGACTCGCAGGGCAGATCGAGGTGCCGGTCGTCTCCCGCGCCGGGCTCTCGCCCCCGAGGATCGCCGCCGAAGCGGTGGAATGGGCGACGCGACATCTGTGCGACGTGGTGCTCGTCGACACGGCCGGCCGGCTTCAGATCGATGAGCCGTTGATGCGCGAGCTGGAGGAGACCGCCGCCGAGACCGATCCGTCCGAGATCCTCCTCGTCGCTGACGCGATGACCGGGCAGGAGGCGGTAAACGTCGCGAGCGCGTTCGATGCGCGACTGGGGGTAACCGGGATTGTCCTCACCAAGCTCGATGGCGACGCACGCGGCGGCGCAGCGCTGTCGATCCGACATGCGACCGGGCGGCCGATCAAGTACATCGGCACCGGCGAGAAGATCGACGCGATCGAGCCGTTCCACCCGCAGCGGATGGCCGACCGAATCCTCGGCATGGGCGACGTCATCACCCTGATCGAGCAGGCGGAGGAGCGGATTGACCAAGAGAAGGCGCAGGAGGTGCTGACGCGGGCTCGCAAGAACCGGCTGACCCTGCAGGACTTCCTCGACCAGATGGAGGAGATGCGAAAGCTTGGGCCGGTATCGCAAGTCCTCGAACGGCTGCCCGGCGCGGCGAAGCTTCGGAGGGCCTCCGATTCGGAGGAAGAGACGGAGATGAAACGCACCCTTGCCATCCTGCGAGCGATGACGGTTGCGGAACGACTGAACCCATCCGTTCTCGGGGGAAGCCGCAAGAAGCGGATTGCGCGCGGAAGCGGGACGATGGTTCGCGACGTGAACCGCGTGCTGGCGCAGTTCGAAGAGGCGAAGAGGGCGTTGCGTGTTATGTCAGGGCGGGGGGCAGCGAACCGAATCCCCAAGGATTTCCTCGAGACGTTACGCTGAGGCGGGACCGTTGTCCTCCTCGCCCGCATCGGATCCCGGTTCCGCGCCCCAGTGCCGGCTGAGGAACGGTCCTTGACAGGCCATCGGTGCGTCTGTACAGTGTTTGCGTTGTTGGAGGTCGGCAGTGGCTTTTCGATGGAACGCGGCTCCGATCGCCTCCGCGCAAGCGCATTGCATTGATGAGTTTTTCCAGCAACAAGGAGGACGATGCCAGTGGCGGAACGCGAAATCGGGACCGTCAAGTGGTTCAACGATTCGAAAGGGTTCGGGTTCATCACGCGTCAGAACGGAGACGACGTCTTCGTTCACTTCACCGCAATCCGAGGAGAAGGGTACCGGAGCCTCGAGGATGGGCAGCAGGTGGAGTTCGTCGTCGCCCAGGGGGAAAAGGGCCTCCAGGCGCAGGACGTCGTTGCGAAGTAGAGGCACGGCTGGTCACTCCCACGGGCGCGCGGCCGGCAGGCGGCGCGCCCTTTCCTTCGCGTTGCCTCGATGCAGACGGCCGCAAGACGACTAGAGCACGGGCAGATAGCGCTCCACTTCGTACCGATGGACCTGTGAGCGATACGCATCCCACTCGATTCGCTTGTTCTCGATGAATTTCTCGAAGATGTGGTCTCCGAGCGCCCTGCGGACGACGGCGCTTCGCTGCATCTCGAGGATCGCTTCATTGAGGCTTCCAGGCAGGGATTCGATCGATCGCGCAGCGCGCTCCTTCTCGGTCAACGCGTACACGTCGAGCTCGGTGGGCTCGGGAAGCGCGTAGTCGCGCTCGATTCCCTCGAGGCCGGCGTGGAGCATCGCGGCGATGGCAAGGTAGGGATTGCAGGCGGGGTCCGGCGCGCGGAACTCGATCCGCGTCGCCTTCTCTTTGCCGGGTTGATACATCGGGATGCGGATCATGCTGCTACGATTCCGCCGCGCCCATGTGATGTACACCGGGGCTTCATAGCCCGGAACGAGCCGCTTGAACGAGTTCACCCACTGGGCGCATACGCCGATCAGCTCCTTCGCATGGCGCATGATGCCCGCGATGTACCCGCGCGCGACGGCTGAGAGGTGGAGCGGGTCATCCGGGTTGAAGAAGGCGTTTCGTCCGTCGGCCAGCGACAAGGACTGGTGCGTATGCATCCCCGACCCGTTCTGCTCGCGCAGCGGCTTGGGCATGAACGTTGCGTAGACGCCGTTTCTGCGAGCTACTTCTTTCACCGCGAAGCGGCAAGTCATCAGTTGATCAGCCATCGTGAGCGCCCGCGTGTGGCGCAGGTCGATCTCCTCTTGACTCGGGGCCACCTCATGGTGCGCCGCCTCGATGGCGATCCCGATCGCCTCGAGGGCGAGGACGGTGTTCCGCCGTATCTCGGACGCCGTGTCTGGCGGCGAGAGGTCGAAATACCCGGCGGCGTCGAGGCCATCCACCGCGTCGGGCGATTTGAGATAGAAGTACTCCAGTTCCGCCCCGACGTTCATCGCGTAGCCGAGCGCGGCGGCACGTTCGACTGCCAGCTTCAGAGCGCGGCGAGGATCGCCTTCATACGGTTCGCCGCCCGGGCGCAGGATGTCGCAGATGAGGCGAGCGACCGAGCGGTCCCACGGCAGGACGGCGAGTGTTCCCGGATCGGGGCGCGCGATCATGTCGCTCTCATCGATCCGCGCGAAGCCGTGTATGGAGGAACCGTCGAAGCCGATCCCCTCAGTGAGCGCGAGTTCCGCTTCGCTCGCCGGGATCTCGATGCTCTTGAGGTGGCCGAGGAGATCGGTGAACCAAAGCTGGACGAACTGCACCTTCTCCTCCGCGATCCTGCGCAGCACCCCGTCGATCCTCGTGTCCGCCATGCGCCACCTCCCTGAGATCCGCTGCGAGAAGTGTAGACGGGAGGTGGCCGAACGGCAATGGCTACAGGGCTTGTCCTAGGGGATGGTTTGATGTACAGTCCATCCATTCGAAACGGCAAACCCGGCGAAAGCCGGGGGCGCAAAGTCGCGGGCCTAAGGGAGGAATCCTATTGGCGGCCAGGCTGCCGAAGAGGGGTGTTTCTGACGACTCGACGCCCTCTACATTTGTGTTTCGCTGTTTCATCTACGTCTTCAAGCCAGCGCCACGCTTGCTGTGCCTCGGCGATCCAGGCGGATCCTGCGGTTGTCCACCGAACGCTCTCCGGGTGGTCGTACGACACCGTGCCGAGCCACATGCAAGCGGGCAGCCTCCTGCGCAGGCAGTCTCGGGGCGGGCTCGTCGCCCGCCCCGGCCTGCGTTCTCGGCGCGGCCGCTCTTGAGATGAACACGTAAGGCTGAGGCGGGACCGAGAAGCCACGCCCCTTTGGAGCGCATTCCTCTACGTTTGTTGGGATGGCTCGTCGGGGACTCCGGTCTCCGGTCGGCGAAACGGAAGTCGGCAGCCCCGAACAGGGACCGCTGTCTTCCGCTGTACCGTTTGGTGGATAAGCTTCGAACCCTCACTGAGCTCGATGCGGAGATCCTCGAGATCGTGAAGGTCTGACATCGCCAGCAGAACAGGTTCAAGCGCTGAACCCTCCGGAGAACCCGGGGCGGTTCATCTTGTGCTTGTGCATCGAATGACGCCTGCACTTGGACCTGCTCTCAGGCCAAGGATCCCTACTCAATCAAGCGGAATGCTCCGTCTGCGCTGGGCGTGAACGTCCTCACCATCGTCTCGAACAGCTGTTCAACCTCCGCGGCATCGAAGACCGTGATCGTCCCTACTGGATAGCAGCCCGGATTGGCGGAGTGCACGAAGAGAGTGATCTCGTAGCGTTTCCCCGCGACCATCGTGGTGAATACAACCGTCTCGTAACGGTTTCCCACTGCGCCCTCAGACCGATGGCTCCGGACAAAGCGCGGGTAGAGCCCGCACCCCGTGTTTGCCAGATCGTCCGGTGCACGTGATTTGGTCTCCTGTTCGGGCGCGCCTGTGGGCTCCGACACACCGATGGTCACGGATAGCGAGATCAGATTCGTCCTGTCTCCGGCCTCGTTGATCGAGGGGGCATGCGCCGGGACGAACGTTACAACCGCACCGTTCGCGACTAGTGTGTTAGGAACGTCCGCCCGATTGAAGGTGGGCGGGTACTTGATCTGGAATCGGTGCTCATCGTTTCTGTAGACGCTCCACTCCGCCATCGCGTCCCCCGCTAAGCAAGACAGACTCGGCTGAGTACGGCCAACGTCGATGCCGGAACCGGCACAGGATCCCGCACAAGACATGGCAATGATCGTGAAGAGCGTGACCAGCATCTTCGATGATCCACTCAAGAGGGACTCTCCTCCGGCGCTGATACAGGGCAGCGGTCTGCCGTTCTCCCAATCCTTCCTCGTCGTTCGGCGACCCCCAACCCGCCATGTCCGGCGGCGAAGTGCCAAGCGCCTCGTCCACAAGAGGGACAGTCATCGCGTTGTCCGGTCACCGTCGGGATTCCTCGTTCCATCCTCCCGACCTACGCTTGATGCATGACGCTGCTAAGCGCCCCCCTGAATGGAACACGAGTTCGCCGCATGGCTCTACTCGCTGTCGTCTTGGTTCTGGGTTTCGCGGGGTCCAGTCTCGGAGATCAGCTTCAATGGAACCCGCTCTCTGTCTGCAGGGATGCTGCGAAGGTGATTGCCAGGCATCCGCTTCTTGCATCGTTCTGCTCACAAGCGGACGAGGATCACATCGGGCTGTGGTTGGTGAGAGACCTGGAAGTCTTAGCCACGCCCGTCCCGGATCTGCATGAGGTTCTTGTTTCGGCGGAACTTCTTTGCAGGTCGGATCGTGCCTACTCCTCAGAGGAGATGCCTCTCGCAGAAGAACAGCAGGTCTTTCAGAAGGCCAGGAATGCGAGTTCGTTCGCCATGGGCATAGACCTCGCCTATGTGTACATCTACGTCGGTGGTGGATCGTTCCGGTGCCTGGGCAAGGTGCTTGGGCTTGATTGTGTAGTAGGCGTCGAGACTATCCATCTATCCCGTCACGTATTGGAAGCCATCGTCGCGTCCTCGAAAGCCAAGCACCACACAATTCCGTGGCCTCTTGGCGAGGCGTGCAAGCGATGCCCCTTCCGGTGCCGCTAGGTCTCGGTCCGCTCGGCACATATCTACAACATGGACACCGGTCACCAGACCGCACCGCACGAACGCGTTCTACGTTCAGTTCCCCAGGCTCCAGAAGAACGGCCCGATTGCAGTTTCCAATGGCCGAACAGCCGATTCCTCTTCTAGCACGCGCTCGGGACGGGTCTCGATTCTGCTCACAGGAAACGCGCTTTCGGGTTCGAGTTCCCTGGGGTCGTGTGATGCGCATCACACGCGCGAGCCCTCCTGAACAGCGACCTGTCTGACCGAAACGCCCATCTCCAGATGCTTGACAGCGTAGACGATCTCGGTCTCAGAGTGAACCGCCCCGGGTTCTCCAGAGGGGCGATTACTTGAGTGAGGTAGACAACAACAGGTGAGCGATTTCGAGTCCTGTTAGGATATCGATCGCTAACAAATGCAAGAATACGTCCTTCTAGCTCGTGGTACACCCGAGGAGGACGGGCACTCGCCGCACGGGGGCGAGGCCTCTTGAGTTCCCCCGGAGTGGCTCGCTGGGGAACTCGGGTCTCCGGTCGGCGAAACGAAAGACGGCAGTCCCGAATAGGGACTGCCGTCTTGCGCTGTACGCCCGAGAGGACTCGAACCTCTGACCTTCGCAGCCGCAGTGCGACGCTCTAATCCGCTGAGCTACGGGCGCAT
>Ga0068714_10002743_pt1 | contig 22093 bp, 19 predicted proteins | sample MTBNYHSulfiMetaG_FD_62988 | JGI IMG/M metagenome (GOLD analysis project Ga0068714, IMG submission 62988) | Enrichment culture microbial communities from rom New York Harbor, USA that are MTBE-degrading - MTBE-NYH (New York Harbor Sulfidogenic)... | ecosystem: Environmental > Aquatic > Marine >... | reverse complement strand
CTCGCCCTTCTGCCCGTCCTTTTCGTATCGGACCACCTTCCCCCCCCCTTCCCGGCTCACCCCGGTGATCTTGACCCCGGTGACGAACTTCACCCCTTCCGCCTCCATCTTCTCCCGAACGATCACCGCCAGTTCGGCGTCCTCCCGGGGCATAATCTGGGGGGCCTGGTCGAGGATGGTCACCTCCGCCCCCAACCGCCGCAGGGCCTGGCCCAGCTCGACCGAGATCGGCCCGCCCCCGATCTGGATCAGGGTCCGGGGGAGGTCATCCAGTTCGAAGACGTCCTCGTTGGTGATGTAGCCGGTCTCCTCCAGCCCGGGGATCGGGAAGACCCGGGGCCGGCTCCCGGTGGCGATCACGAATTTTTTGCTCTCGATCACCCGTCCGTTGACCTCGATCCGGTTCGGGTCGAGGAACCGAGGGGAGCCGGAGATCACCTCGACCCCTTCCTTCTCCAGCCGCTCGGGGGAGTCGTGGACGGCGATTTCCCCCCGCACCGCCCGGACGTGGGCCAAGACGGCGGCGGCCGAGAAGGCCGGCGAGGTCTTCTCCAGCCCCGCCCTCTCGGCCTCCCGGATCGCCTGAACCCGGCGGGCGGAATGGATCAGTGTCTTGCTGGGGACGCACCCGGTCCAAAGGCAGTCGCCACCCGGCCGGGCTTTCTCCACCAATGCCACCTTGATCCCCCGCCCCGCCGCCCCCAGCGCGACCACCAGCCCCCCCGATCCGCCCCCGATCACCACCAGTTGATATCCCGTCATAACATTCTCCCTTGATCTTGGTTTTTTAAATCCTGACTTTACCGTACTCGTACTCGACCTCCGGAAACGCGACTGCCTTCGTGTCCGGTTACAACCCCTTCATTTTGCTCTGTCCGCCCCCACGTCGTTCAGGTTCCAGTTATAGGGGAGATACTCGATCGCGTAATCTTTCCCCTCCAGCCCGGGGAGGTATCTCCGGATGAAGGCGAGTACACCGCCGGCGGCGGCAAAGTCCTCTTCGAACCAGCCGAAGATCCGGGAGACCAGCAGCCGGTCTCCTTCCCGGCGGACCCCCTTGGCGGGGCGGGCAAGAAAGGCGGACGTGCTCTTGTCCAGTTGCTCTTCCAGCCGGCCGGGGAGGAAGACCTCCCCCGGCAGGTCGGGGCAGGAGAGCGAGGCGCAGACGATGGCGAAGTGGATCCGCGGCTCGGAGAAATTTTTCCGGAGAATCTCGTGCTCGATCTCGTGGAGCGTGTAATCCATCCCCCCGATCTTCCCCGCCGGCCGCTTCCAGACCGAGCGGAAGATCGAGCCGATATCCTTGATGCTCTTAACCGGGTAGTTCTCGGCCACCAGCTTGATCGCCAGGAAGTTGTAGGCGTTGATCCAGAAGGCCAGGGCATCTTCGCCCCCCTTCAGGGTGAGCAGGGACAGTTCTTCCAGCCGCCGAGCCATCTCGGCGAATCCGGGGTCGTCCTTCACCCCCCGGTAATCGACCAGGGTCAGCTCGATCCCCTCCCGGACCCCGGAGGTGAGATGCCGGTCGAGCAGACCCTGGTAGGGCGCCCAGAAATCAGCCTGGTCGGCGAGGACCGCCCCCTCGACAGCCAGATGAACTATCAGTATGGCCAGGAGAAGAACGGCCGGGATGACGATATTCTTCATTTCTCTTTCTCCTCGATAAAGCATTCACCCCCCGGACAGGCGTTGACGATCGCCCTCCTCGCGATCCGGGTGATGTAGAGCGTGACCGCCACGGTGGCGGCGAAGCCGGCGATCCTAAGGATCAGCATCCCGGTGTCCGCCTCCCGGGTGACGGCGTTGCCCAGGGAGCCGAGGTAGACGTACATCACCGTCCCCGGGAGCATCCCGATCCAGGAGGCGAAAAAGTACTTCCCCAGGCTGACCCTGGTCAGGCCGTAAGCGTAGTTGAGGAGGGTGAAGGGGAAGACCGGGGAGAGCCGGGTAAGGAGAACGATGAAGAACCCCCGCTCCCCGACCGCCCGGTCGATGGACTGGAATTTGGGCTTCCCCTCCACCTTCCTGGCGATCGCGTCCCGGGCCAGGTAACGCCCGATCAGGAAGGCCGCCGTGGCCCCCAGTACCGAGCCGACGGAAACCAGGACCGTTCCCCTCACCAGCCCGAAGACCAGCCCGGCGGCCATCGTCAGCAGCCAGGCCGGTCCGGCCAGGATGGTGAGCAGGATATAGACCGCGATAAAGACCAGCCAGCCCGCCGGGCCTAGCCCCTCGATCCGGGTGATCAGCCCCGACTCCCCGACCAGCCACTCCCGGACCGGAAAGGTCCGGTAGGCGATCACCAGTCCGGCCAGGACCGCCACCAGGATGAGAAATTTGATAACCAGATTGCTTTTCTTCTTCTCGGTCATAACAGGGATCCTCCGCAACTGCTCCCGGCGCAGGAGAAGCAATGGATTCCGGTCAGTATCTCCCGCCCGGTCAGGTCATCGGCGGGGACCATCACCCAGACCACCCGGGGCGGTTTCAGCCGGTCGAGCAGATCCTCCAGCGTTCCGGCGGCCTCCGCGCCCTCGGTTTCGGCTTGGACCGCCGCTTCCCGGTCGCGGGGGAACTCCTAATTCGATCACAGTATCAGAAACAGTTGTATTTTTTAGTCTACCCCACTCAGGGCGATCAGGCCAGCCGACCCGGCTTCCTTCCAGGGCCCGGGTGGTGCAGGGCGGGCGGTATTGCCCCGGCCGCCGGCGGGACAGTTCCGCGGCCAGCCGTTCGAGTTCCTCCGCCCGGTCGATATCCTCCAGCTCCCCGAGGAGCCGGAAGCCGGCCCCGCCCCGGCGGAGTTTGGCCAGCGTCTGCTCCAGCACCCTCCCCGTTCCCCAGTCGATTCCGGAGAATAGTTCCGGGAGCTCCCGGTTCAGGCCCACCAGGTAATAGCCGCCGTCCCGGCAGGGTCCGAGGACGACCGGGACCTCCTTCAGGGCCTCCCCGGCTTCCCGGAGAAGCTCCGGGGAGAGGAGCGGTATATCCGAACCGAGGATCACCACCCGCCCGAAACCGGACCGGAAGAATCTATCGAAGGCCGCCGCCATCCTTTCCCCCAAGTCCCCGCCTTCCTGAGCGAAGACCTCCGCCGCCGTCGGGGCCAGCTCGCGGAAATATCCGGTCGCCGCCGCCGGGGCGCAGCCGACGGCAAAGGGAAAGCCGGTCCGACCGAGCGCGTCCAGGATATCCCCGAGAAACGCCGCGTAGAATTCCGCCGCCTCCTCAGCGCCGACCGCCGCCGCCAGACGCTGCTTCACCTCTCCGGTCGCCGGCCGCCGGGCGAAGAGGACGTAGATCAGATCTTCCTTCATCTCACCTGGCCTCCCGGTAAAACCGGGCCAGTCTTTCCGGCGGCACCCCGAGGCGGAAGAGAAGCGGCAGGGTCTTCAGTTTGAGGAAGTTCCCCAGCAGGTTCTTCTCCCACCGCCGCCCTGAGACCTCGACCGCCCCCCGGACCCGGACGATCCTCCCCTCCCGCCGCAAACGACGGGCGAATTCCAGATCCTCCATAATCGGATAATCCCGGTACCCCCCCAGACGGCGGAAGACCTCCCGCCGGACGAAGACGGCCTGATCCCCGTAGGGGAGCCGGGCGAAGCGGGAGCGCCAGTCGGCGGTCCGGAGCAGCAGACGGAAGAGACGCGACCGGCCGGGGCCGGCCACGGTCCGGACCCGGAAACACCCACCGACCGCACCCGGCTGAGCCAGGGCCTCCCGGATTAGCGCTGCCGCCGGAGGCGGGAGAAGGGTATCGGCGTGGAGAAAGAGCAGAACCTCCCCGTCGGCGGCAGCCGCCCCCCGGTTCAGCTGTCCGCCTCGCCCGGGCGGGGCGGAGATCGTCCTCACCCCGGCGAAACCTTCCGCCAGCCGCACCGTCCCGTCCCGGCTGGCCCCGTCGACGACGATCACCTCCGCCTTCTCCTCAACGAAGACCCGAAGCACGTTCTCCAGGGTCCGCCCCAGCGAGCGCTCCTCGTTGCGGACCGGGATGATGATACTGAATTGCGGCTGATCCATTGTCGGCGCTACTTGAAGAGCTTGCGCAGGGCCCGCTCCGCGTCCCGTCCGGCGGCCCGCCGGCCGATCCTCCGGGCATTTAATTCACTTTTGAGAACCGTAAATCCGGGAGGGGCCTTCGAGGACCCGGTAATCGGCCTCCTCGAGGATCTTCCGGCAGGCGGCCACTCCCAACCCACGCCCTTCGGCGGTCTCGGCCCGGGTGTCCCGGGGGTTGGCCCCGACCTCGGCCCAGAAGAGGTTGGCCCCGGAGGCCGCCCCAAGGAGGTTGGGCTCGTGGGTACAGTTTCCCCGGACCCGGGGCCCCATCGCCAGCCGGACCACCGCCACCTGGTAGGCCATCGTAAACTCGCTGATCATCCCCTGTTCCGCCAGGGAAGACCCGGGGATGGTAATCCGGCGGGCGGTCCCGCTGTAACAGGGAGAGGCCTCCCGGCCGATCAGGGTCTTCTCCACCAGCTCTTCCGGGGTGTGCTCGGGTCCGACCGGCTCCACGCAGGTGCCTAGAAGCAACCCGGACTCTTCGGCCGCCCGGAAGGTGGCCAGCCGACTCTCCGGCGGGATGGTGGTCTGCTTTCCCTCCCCCATCCGGACGGCGTGGTAGATCCCAGAAAAACCGGTCTCCTTGAGCCGCCGCCCCTCCCCGACCTCGAAATCCCCCACGTTGGCGATCATCACCGTCTCCGGCCGCAGGCGGGATCGGATCTCTTGGGTCGTCTCGAGATAACGGCCGAAGGGATAATCGGCGGTGGCCATTATGAAGATTGCGTTGGCCCCATCGGCCTCCGCCCGCGACGCCATCTCCGCCACCGCCTCCACGGGGATCTCCGAACTTTCCCGAAAGATCCTGTTGACGGCGGCGAAGGCGCAGAAGCGGCAGTTCCTCGGGCAGGGGGCCGTGTTGAGGCCGATCTGGGCGTGAACCTCAGCCTCCCCCCCGCAGGCCGCCCGGGTCATCCGGTCGGCCGCCGCCCTCAGGTAGCCGGCGGCGGGGAGGTGGGGGTCGGCCGAGAAGAGAAAGATCAGCTCCTCCCGGTCCAGGAGCCCGCCGTCTGAGGCTTTCTTGACCAGGTCGATGATCTTATTTTCCTGCTTCGTCATCAGGGTATCTCCTTGCCGATAAAAGGATTGAGCAGCAGCCACCGGACGGTTTGCCACTCGCGGCCCCGGCCGGGCGGCTGTACCTCTCCCCCACCAACCTCTGCATCAGCGGGACCGCCGCGACGCGAATAGCCGCTGCACCGTCAATCGCGTTCAATTTTTCAGCAGAACCGCTCGCAAGCCGGCCGGGTTATTCCCGCCCCCAACCATCACTTGCCCCGTTCGTCCCGTTCCCGTCTTCGGCGGGCATCGATTTCGTCAAAATTCTTGAACCATTGGGGGACAGGATGGGCCGGGTTTTCTTCGAACCGGATCCCCCCGTCACCGGGGAATTCCTTCGAATGGTCGAATGAATGGAAGAAAATTTCCTCCTGGACATTCAAGATACTCTTTTTTCACGCAAATTTCCACGCGGCGGCAGCCGGGAATTTCCTCAAAAAAAATCCCGCAAAACCCGAGATTAACCGTTTCGGGCCTGGCGGGATAAAAGGAAAAACTCCCCGAGCGTCATCCCTGTTGAACCATCGGGGCGGGCTCCCTGAAAAACCTTCGGGACCGGCTCCCTTGCGAAGCCCTTCCTGAACCCTGAACCCTGAACCCTGCCTCTATGTCCTTTGCTCTATGCCCCCTGCTCAAAGCTACCTCCGGCTCCCGAGCCTTCCGGAATCCTTACGAGAGGACATACTTCAGGGGCGGATCAGGCCTTCCGAGCGGAGGTTGCGGGGAATAATGGCCCGAGGGACCACCCTATCCCGCCTCTGAGCCCCGGGAAAAGGGCGGCCTCCCGGAGGAAACTGCCCATTTGGGCCACTTTGCCCCACTTTAGGAGATTATCTTGACGCTGATTCAGGCGGGAATAGTATCTGTTGCGGCTGTCAGCAAAAGGGCGCCGGATCAGCGTCAAACAGGAAACCCAAAGACCGGGAACAAGGTGGGCCCGAAATGCGTCTGCATTACCAATTCAGCCTATGGCTCAGTTTCCTACTCATCGTCATTGTGCCCATCCTGGCGTCTTTTCTCCTTTTCAAAGCTTTCCTGAAGGCTACGGCTGAAAGCGAATTTTTCGCCCAAGCCGACCAAGTCGCCCGCGGAATAACCGCCGAAATCGGGCGCCGATCGGGCTCCCTCCTCAAGCTGGCGCAGGCTTACGCGAGCAATCCCGGCGTCGGAAGGTTTATGGAGACAAGGGACAGGGCCGGATTAGAAAACAATTTGACGGCTCTTTTCCCCTACTCCGACCTTGACCTGCTGGAGGCTGGGGATGCCGGCGGAATCGTGCTCGCCCGGGCTCACCGGCCCGGCGACTGGGGGGAGGATAAAAACGACCAAGCCATCATCCAGGCCGCCCTGAAAGGGTTGCCGGGGGCGGATATCGAGAGAGGGGTCTCCGGCATCGCTTTGCGGGCTGTTTCCCCCATCGTAGCCCCGGAGGGGCGGATAATCGGGACCCTGATGACCGGCGTCCTTCTCGACCGGGATTTTTTCAAAGCCTTCAAGATCATCACCGGATTTGAACTGGCTCTTTTCGGCGGCGACTCCTTGATCGCCGCCACCACGCCGGAATCTCCCGGCTGGAATCCGGCGTTTCTTCAACAACGCCCCGCCGAGTCAGGAAAAGTCACGCGGGTGAAGTTTCTCGGGAAAAACGAGGAGTCCTGGGGTGTTCACATCCCGGTTTATCACGCCACCGGGGAAACATTCGGGGGGCTCCTCCTCTGGCAGGAGATCGGCTCGATACTGCACCCCATCCGAGTGACCCGGCTTACCCTGGTGTTCACTTTTGTCATCGCCCTGCTGCTGGCGGTGGCGCTAACCGTCTTTTTGAGCCGCAACTTTTCTTCGCCGCTTAAACAGATGCTGCCCATCATGGATCGGGTATCACGGGGAGAGACTTCAATCCGCATTCCCGATTTTTCCTGGGTTGAGTTTCAGAATCTGGCGGGCCATTTCCGCAACATGCTGCTCGAACTCAGGAAATCCCATGAAAAAATAGTAAAAACCCAGCGCCAGTTGCTGGTGGCGGGGAAACTTGCCGTGCTGGGGCGGGTGACGGCCGAACTCGCCCACGAAATTCGCAACCCCCTCAATTCCATCGAAATCAACCTTCGCCTTCTTATCGACGATCTGCAGGCGGAAGGCCGTCCGGTAGGGGATAAGATCACGCGACTGTGCGCCGAGGTCGGCCGCTTGAAACAGACGGTAACCGACTTTGTCCAGGCCGGGGGAAAAATCACCTTGCGGCGCGAGCCGCTTGACCTGGGAGGAGAATTGCAATCCGTTTTGGAACTCGTCAAGCCCCAGATCGCCCTGCTCGGGATCCAGATCAAAACAGAACTTCGTCATTTCTCCCCGATTCCGGTGGATCGAAACCGGGTCCATCAGATCTTTCTGAATATCCTCCTCAACGCCTGCCAGTCAATGTCGCCGGGAGGAACTCTCTGGGTCCGCAACATCGAGACGGAGGGGAAGCAGACCGTGATCATCCGCGACAGCGGAACGGGAATCTCCCAGGAGGAAAAAGAACGTATTTTCGATTTTCCCTTTACCACCAAGCCCGATGGAACGGGCTGCGGGCTGGCCTACGTCCTCAGGGTGGTGCAGGCTCATCAGGGCGAGTTCGATATCGATTCCGAACCTGGGGTCGGCACCGAGGTAAAAATCTCCTTCCCCGGCGGAGCGGGAAGCAATAACTATGGATAAGGTACTGATTGTCGAAGACGAACGGATCGCGGCCGAGAGTCTGGCGCAGTTCCTCTCCCGCCGGGATTACAGGGCGGGGTGCGCCTATACCCTGGGCGAAGCGGAGGGTCTGGCGGCGGCTGAAGCCCACGATGTTTACCTGGTGGACGTGCGCCTGCCCGACGGCAACGGGCTCGACCTCATCCCGCGGCTTCGGCAGTCGCGCCCCGAAGCCACCATTATCGTGCTGACCGCTTACGGGACGATCGAGGACGCAGTAGCCGCTCTCAAGTCCGGGGCCGACCATTACCTCATCAAGCCGGTGGACCTGGACGAACTCGTCCTCGTTCTGCAAAGGGAGCGCAGCCGGCGGGCGTTGCGCGCGGAGAACGCGGAGCTGAAGAGCATCGTATCCTCGCTCTCCAGCTTCGACAACCTGATCGGCAGCAGCCCGGCCATGGGGCCCGTCTTTGCCCTGATCCGCAAACTCTGCAACTCGGACGCGGCCGTTCTTCTGACCGGCGAGTCGGGGACCGGGAAAAACCAGGTAGCCAGAACTCTTCACTATTCCGGATTGCGCCGGGATAAAAGTTTTGTCCCGGTCCATTGCGCAACCATTCCGACCGCCCTGCTGGAAAGCGAGCTGTTCGGCCACGTGAAAGGCGCCTTTACCGGCGCGGTGCGGGACCACCCCGGGCGCTTCGAGATCGCCGACGGCGGGACCGTTTTCCTGGACGAGGTGGGCGAACTCCCCCCGGATCTCCAGGCCAAGCTGCTCCGAGTGCTTCAGGAACGGACCTTCGAGAGGGTAGGTTCCAATCGCTCCGTGCGGGCGGACATCCGGATCATCGCTGCCACCAACCGGGACTTGAGGGGGATGGTGGAGAAAGGACAATTCCGGGAGGACCTTTTCTGGAGACTGAACGTGGTGGAGATCCACCTGCCCCCATTGCGGGAAAGAAGAGAGGATATCGTTCTCCTGGCCGAGCATTTCGCCCGGCAACTGGCTGAAAAAGCGGGACTCCCGGTCCCCTCCATCGGAGAAGCGACGCTCAGGATACTGCAAGCGTATTCCTGGCCGGGGAACATCCGGGAACTGGAGAATACGATCGAGCGGGCGTTGGCCCTGATCGAGGGAACGGAAATCACTGTTGACCTGCTGCCGCCGCGCCTGATGCACCTGGAGGGTTCGGAAGCCGTCAATCCGATCAGCTCCGACTCTCTCCGGCAGAAACTGAAAGATTTCGAACGCTCCCTGATCGAAGGCGTCCTCCGGCAGGAGGGCGGGAACCGGACTCGGGCGGCAACCCGGCTCGGAATCAGTCTGCGCACCCTGCAATACCGCCTCAGGGAGCTGAACCTTTCTTAAAGCCTGCTTATCACCCCCCCCCGCGCAAAAATTTGCGCGGTAACGCAAACATTTGCATCGGCGGGGCGCCTGTTGTCAGGCCACGCCAGGCTTTTCCCCACTGCCCCTCCTGGGTTGTTTGCCGGAGGTGTCGGCGGCACCTTTTGTCATAATCTCTCGAGTGAAAGATAATTGCGTTCGCTACGGCGGCGTCGTGTTCCGCGCGGGCTTACCGCCTCGCAGAATGTGGCACGCAAATTGCGCCTTTACAGTTAGCGTCATCAACCCGGCTTCCCGCCGGGAAAACCGCTAACCCAAAGGAGCCGCCGTGTCACTACTCAACGTTTTCCAAGCTGTTTCCGCCCAGTTTGAAACCGCCGCCCAGGGCCTCAGGTTCCTGCGGCAACCCCATTGCGCGCAAACGGACGAAAACAATTGGCGGGACAGAAACACCCGGCTTTACCAGGAAGCCTTCTCCCTGCTCGCGGGCGGGGACGGGTTGCCGTTCTTCCGGCAGAACTATCTTGATGTTTCCGCCGGAGTGTTCCTCCTCACGGAGGAACTCAAAAGCTTGGCGGAGTGGTGCCCCGAGTTGACCGGCGGGGCGCCCTCGGCGGTCGGGGAATGCCTCCGCAACGCCGAAAGCGCCCTGGCCGCCCTCCGCCTGGCGTGGACCCGCTTTCAGGAGGACACCGCCAAATCGGCGCGGGAAGCCATGGCGGCCCTTCCCCTGATTCTCGCCGCGCAAGAGAGCATGACGCGGCTCCGGAAGAGCGACGCGGAAGGCGAAAAGTCCCAACCGGGCTGGAACGCGCTGATCCGGCGATTGCTGTCGCTCGATCTGGCCCTGAAAAAAATGATCGCGGTCGCCAAAGTCTGAAAAGCAGGCCCAAAGGAGTAAACCAATGCTCTTTCGCTCCCTTTTCGCGAGTGGCGGCTACAAGATTTTCGGCGGTTTGTATCTTGGGTGGGGCATCGGCGCCAACAACGCCGCCAACATTTTCGGGACGGCGGTGGCGACCAACGCCATCCGTTACCGCCTGGCCGTCATACTCATCGCCGTTTTTGTCATTATCGGCTCCCTGACCGAAGGGCCGAAGCTCTTCAGCTCCGGAAGCACCAAGTTCGCCTCGGCCAGCGATCCCACCCTGGCCCTCGTCGCCACCCTGGCGGCCGCGATAACGATCAATATCGTCACGTATCTCTCGCTGCCGACCTCGACCACCCAGGCGGCGATCGGAGCATATATGGGAGTCGCCATCTCCTCGGCTGGCTGGCAGGCGGTGGAATGGGCGAAATTCCTCCGTATGGCGGTCGGCTGGGTGCTCAGCCCCGTTATCGGGCTCTTCCTCTGTCTCCTGCTGCTCAAAGTCCTCGGGTACCTCTTCAAAAAACTCGTGAGCAATTACCTGATCCGCAACCGAATCTACAAGATCGCCTTCCTGGTCTTCGGCTGCTACGGGGCCTACACCTTGGGGGCAAACAACGTGGTGGTGACAACGAGCGCCTACTATCACGCCGGCATGTTCGGCCTCTGCGGAAGCGAGAGCGCGGCGCTCTGGGCGGCCCTGCTGGGGGGAGTGAGCATGGCCCTGGGCGCGCTCACCTACGGCGGGAAGGTGATGACGACCATAGGGAAAAAGATAACCCCGTTGGATTCCTTCTCCGCCCTGATAGTGGTGCTCGTCCATTCCATCACCCTCCATTTCTTCACCCAGATCAACATTCCCGTCTCCTCCACCCACGCGGTCGTGGGCGCGGTAGCTGGAGTGGGCCTGATGCACGGGGTGCAGACCGTCAATCGGAAGACCATCACCTCAATATTCATAGGCTGGGTAACCACCCCCCTGGTAGCGGGATTCTGCGCCTGGGCCGCGGCCGGATTGATCCGTTAGGCCGATTATCCTCCGGAGTGAACCATGTCATTTCTCCTGATAGCCGCTGTCGGCGCCGTTCTTCTTTTCGCCGTCACCAACGGCATGAAGGATGGGGCCAACGTGTTCGCTACCACGGTGGCCTCGGGGTCCCTACCCCGCTCGGCGGCGATTGGCATCGTGGCCGTCGCTGAATTGACCGGCCCCTACCTGATGGGCACCAGGGTGGCCGCCACGGTTTCCCAGAACATCATCGATCCCGGGATCATTCACGGGGGGGACGGGACCATCGTCATGCTCCTGAGCGGAATCCTGGGCGCACTGGTCTGGAACGGCCTGTCCTGGCACCTGAAGCTTCCCACCAGTTCCTCCCTGACCCTGGTAGGCGGACTGATCGGGCCGGCCCTTTACCGTTACGGCCTGGCGGCTGTTCCCTGGGGAGTATTCGGCCTCAAGGTCGTCCTCGTAATGTTCCTTTCGCCGCTGGCCGGCTTGATCGCCGGGTACTTCATCTGCCTCCTTTTCCGTCTTCTGTTGACCGGCGTGTCTCCCCGGGCCAACCGCCCCATCCGCAAGGCGCATTTCGCCACCCTGATCTTCCTGGGGATGAACCACGGAACCAACGACAGCCAGAAGGCGATGGGCATCATCGCCCTGCTCCTGTTCGCGGCCGGACGCAATCCCGACATGTCGGTCCCCTTCTGGGTGAAAACCGCCAGCGTCCTGGCCTTGACCGCGGGGATCGTAACGGGGGGGACCAAGATAATCAAGACGGTGGGGTACGGCATCTTCAAGGTCCGCCCCCTGCAGTCCCTGGAATCCCAGCTCGGCGCGGCGGTCCTCCTGCTGGGCAGTAACTTGGCCGGGGCGCCGGTGAGCACCACCCAGATCATCAGCTCCAGCATCATGGGAGTGGGAACGGGGATCCGGGCCAAGGGCGTACGCTGGAACCTGGCCAGGACCATTGTCTGGAGCTGGGTTCTCACCATCCCCTTGTCCGGGTTGATGGGTGTGCTTATCTACCTTCCCCTGCGTTTCGCGCTTCAATCTTAATGAGGAGGCTGTCTCATGAATCTGTCTTCGATTTTTTCCCGTCGGCGTATCGATTTTTTCCAGAATCTCACCGAACACTCGCGGATGGTGTATGAAGCCTACCGTACCCTCACCCGTTTTATGCGCGAAACCGGCGAGCGCGAGCAACTCGCGGAGAAAGTGCTGCAGGCCGAGCGGGGGGCCGACGAACTGCGGCGGATTCTGATCGACCAGTTGAACCGCACCCTGATCACGCCTATCGACCGGGAGGATATCTATTGCCTTTCCCGGGAGATAGACAATGTCCTCGATGCCGCCAAGAGCACGGTCGAAGAGATGCGCATCTTCCAAGTGGAACCGGTCCCCGAACTGGTCCTGATGGCTGAAATAATGGAACGCGGGACGCTCGAACTGTATGAAGCCTTCCAGCGGCTGCAAAAATATCCCGGAGTGGCTCGCGAACACGCCATCAATGCCAAACGGACCGAAAATCACATGCACCACATCTATCTGGAAGCCACAGCCAAGCTTTTCAACGACCCCGGCCTCCCCGCCGGTTACATCTTCAAGATGCGCGAGATCTTCCGGCACCTGAAGCGCTCATCGGATCTCTGCGACGAGGCAGCTAACCTGCTTCTGGATGTCATCGTCAAGCTGGAATGATCATACCAGTCGACTACGACGAAAAACGGGATACTCAACGAAACAAAATCCCGCCGAGCCAAGTCTTAACCGTTTTGGCCCAGCGGGACTGGTGGCAACAACTCCCCGCGCGTCATCCCTGTTGAACCATCGGGGCGGGCTCCCTGAAAAACCTTCGGGACCGGCTCCCTTGCGAAGCCCTTCCTGAACCCTGCCTTTATGACCTCTGCTCTATGCCCCCTGCTCAAAGCTACCTCCGGCTCCCGAGCCTTCCGGAATCCCTTCAGAGAGACATCCTCAAGGGGCGGATCAGGCCTTCCGAGCGGGAATTATATCCGGAAAAACTCCTTTACCTGGGTAATCTCCAATGGAAAGAGGCGGCCTCCCTTCCGCAAGGAGACCGCCCCCGCCTCACAACCGGGGTAGCGGAATAAAGCCAGGCTTACTCTTCCACCACTTCTCGGAAAAATTCCTGCGAATACCCGCACTCCCTGCAGTAGTATCTCCTGAAGCGTTTCCCCCCATGGAAATAACGCAGCAATTCCAAATTGCTCCCGCATTTATCGCAGACCAAGGACCTCGGGTGCATGCTCCTTTCGACCTTCGCGGCGCACTCGGGGCAGTAACCGTGCGTGAATTGTGTGCCGGTGCGGGCATTGATATAATTCTCAAGTTGATGCCATTGTCCGGCTTCATCACGGATTTTCTTGCAGACCGAACAGATGGGGATGATGGAAGTCAGCTGGGAGAGACTGGCCTGCTTAGATTTCATCATAGAAGTCACGTCTATGGCGGATCCGACAGTCCCGATTATATTTCCTTTCTCGTCGTAATAAGGAGCCCTGTCTATCCGAACCCACCTCCGATCTCCATTCAGATCCAACTCGTGAGTGATACCCGCAGGCTTGCCCGACTCCATAACTCTCAGATCCCATTCCCGGAGTTCTCGGGCCTGCTCACGAGGAAAGAGATCGGACCACATCCCGCCCCCTAACAATTCCTGTCTGGGCTTCCCCAAAACCTCACAAAGCACCTTGTTGATAAACAGGAAACGATCGGCATGGTCCTTGTAGGCAATCTGAGTGGGGAGAGAATCAATAATTGCCTGAATATCTCCTGAATGTTCCAGCGCTGTTACGGCGTACTGGTTGCCCCTTCCAAGGTTGTGCTCAATCATTGTTTTTCCCTTATATCTCAATTCGCCCCCTAAGCAAGACAACCCGCCCCGGATGCAGGCTCCAAATGCGAGTTGCTGAAGAAGCGTTGTGGCCTTTTCGCTTTCCCGTAGTCAATTACTCTGTGCGTGAAAACCCATAAAAAACCTTACACTTTTCATAATTATATCTTATATTCTCTTGGCAAGACAAGGAAATCCCAATTTATTTTTTCCGGTGTTTTCCCCCAGTAGAGGAAAGGGCCGGCTCCCCCTTTCTGGGAGAACCGCCCCTTCTTAAGCCTAGTTTTAGTTCATACTATCTTGCCCGCATTAGTCTAACCGTTTTGGCCCTGCGGGACTTTTTGCATAAACTCCCCGCGCGTCATCCCTGTTGAATCTTCGGAACAAGCCCCCTGGCAAGTGCGTCTCTCCTGAACCCCGAACCCTGAACCCTGCCTTTATGCCCTCTCCTCAAAGGTACCTCCGGCTCCTGAGCCTCCCGGAATCGGTCCAGGAGAAGGTCTTGCGGGAGAAGATCAGGCCTTCCCTCTGCCTGGAAGCGGGGAGTAGAATCTTCTCAGAGAATTCGTCTACTCCCGGGAGGTGAGGCAATGCGGGCAGGAAATCTAGCGCTCCTGGGGCTGGAGCATTCCCAGGGGTCTGCCCTCGTCGGACCGCAGCGGCTACTACCCCGACGGCCGCTTCAATTGCATCGGGTTTCGGGTGGTGTTGGGCGGTTCCCCGGGGAAATAGGCAACGAACTCGACCAAGGTATAACTACGCACCTCGTTACGCACAAATCACCATAACTACGGAATTTCCGGTGTTAGGGTAACCGCCAAAGGATAATCTGGAATAAATCTTCGGCCCGTGAAGCTGAAACCCCAGTAAAATTTCCGCACGGCTGCCGGCAAACGGAGATTGTGTAGAATACCAAGTTAGCCCGCGCACGCACGAGGTGATCAGACTATGGAGAGCTGGCGGAGACAACTGAGGTTCGACCCCATACCAGCGCTTCTTGCCTCTGGAGATGAGGCGTTACAGTACTTTGTGAGACAGGATCTCTTGGAGGAAGAGGTGTGTCCCATTTGTCGCTTGTGGCAACTGCCTGCGGCCCAAAAGATCCTCAAGAAACAACTGCCTGACGGTTCGTGGGATCGTTCTGTTAGTAAGAAGAAACACAAGGCTATCAACTACAACTTGATTGAGACTTGGAAGCAGTTCAGGTTCTTGGTAGAGCAGTATGGGTTCAGTCGAGAGGACCGATCTACTGGAAAGGCAGCTGAGTTTCTCTTCTCGTGCCAGACGGAGGATGGAGACATCCGTGGCTTTATTGCCAATCAGTATGCCATCTACTACACAGGTGCGGTTATGTCGCTGCTCATCAAGGCCGGATATGAAGATGACCAGCGCATAGAAAAGGGATTCCAGTGGCTTCTGTCAATGCGCCAAGATGACATGGGTTGGTCGGGGCCGATCATTACTCGCGATTTCGACGGGGAAACGATGTACAGGTTGACAAGCGAGTATGCAGAACCAGTCGAGCTTGATCGGTCAAAACCATTTTCCCACAATTGGACGGGGATGGTCCTGCGAGCCTTCGCCGCCCATAGCAAGTATCGCAGGTCGGAGGCGGCCAAGATAGCGGCGAAGCTGCTAAAGTCGAGGTTCTTTCAGCCGGATTGCTACACTTCTTACCAGGCAGCAAGCTACTGGGTGAGGTTCCAATATCCTTTCTGGTGGAACAACCTTGTAGCAGCACTCGATTCCATTTCACTCATCGACCCCTCAAGGGACGAGCAAATAGAAAAGGCGCTTGACTGGCTCATTGACCATCAAGAGGAAGATGGTCTATGGAAAGCAACGTACGTGAGAGGCAAGGAGTTGAACAATGCCAAGACAAGGCAGACAAGGCTATGGGTGAGCCTGGCAATCTGCCGTGTGCTCAGAAGGGTGAACTGCCAGGATTCATAGGCGCGCGGGCTAACACTGGATTCCAGCCGACACGCTCCGCTTCGCTCCACGCACAAGTCAATAGATAGAACTTTTCGGGCCGTGTTCCGGCTGGAAGTGCTCCCCAACGGGAGGAAACCGGGGGAAAACAGGCCAAGGCGGACCTATAGGAACCCGGTTTTCCTCGCCCGGGAGTGGGCGGAAGCGATTCAGACCGGGAATCTCAGGTCTCAAAGAGCGTTTGCCCAAGCGATCGGACTCTCCCATGCCCGGGTCTCCCAGGTGCTGGCCCTCCTCCGACTCTGCCCGGACGCCCGGGAGGCCCTGGACGCTCTCGGCGATCCGCTTTATTTTCGGAAGGTCACCGAGCGAAAGCTCCGGCCGATCATCAATCTCCCAGAAGAAAAGCAGAAGATCAGGCTCAGGGAAATGCTTTGATCTCGGCTATGAAATCATTGCCGCCTTGAAGCTTTTTTATGGACATCGAATTGTTGCGTAGGCATAATAGGGTCATAATTCGGCCCGTATACCAAGATAATCGGGTCATGGTATATTCCTTTTAGGAGCTTGAAATGGTTAATTACATCTGGGAGTTACCTTCCTGGCCCGAGTTTCGCTGGGACAACGCTGCACTATTGCGTCCTCTGGGGATTACCAGACAAATTCAAGGGAAGCTCCTGGCCAAATCTGAATATTTCGGCTTGGGTATCCGGGCCGAAGTACTCACTCAGGAGGCTTTCACAACGGCGGCAATAGAGGGTGAGATGCTTGACCGCGACTCAGTGCGCTCGTCGGTTGCCCGACGGCTTGGTCTGCCGACAGCCGGCTTGCCTCCCGCGGAAAGGCATATTGACGGCCTGGTTGAGATGCTGATCAACGCGACCCGCAATCTCGATGAACCCCTTACTGCATCGAGGCTTAAAGGTTGGCAAGCGGCTCTTTTCCCGACCGGGTACTCGGGTCTGCGCAAGATCGTCGTTGGAGACTGGCGGCGTGACAAAGAGCCGATGCAGGTAATCTCCGGTCCGATCGGCAAAGAAAGAGTTCATTACGAAGCCCCACCGGCGGACACGGTCGCCAGCGAAGTCGAGAGATTTCTTGCCTGGTTCAGAACGTCACAGAATGTAACGGATGGACTGGTTCGGGCTGCGGTTGCTCATTTGTGGTTTGTTACCATACATCCATTTCAGGACGGTAACGGTCGGATTGCCCGGGCTATCGCTGATATGGCTCTAGCCCAAGACGAGAATATAGACTTTCGTCTATATAGCTTGTCCGCTCAGATCAGAACCGAACAGGATGATTATTACGATATCCTCGAGCGGACACAGAAGGGAAACGGCGACATCACCGAGTGGATTGTCTGGTTCCTCGATTGTCTTTCACGAGCGATCCAGCGTTCTGAGTCAGAGATTCGGAAAGTTATGGATAAAGCTCGGCTCTGGGAAAAGTTAGCTCATCTTGGTCTCAATGAGCGCCAGCGGAAAGTCGTTAATCAACTGTGCGACGCCGGCCCAGGCGGATTTGAAGGAGGGATGACCAATCGCAAATATCGCGGGATAACAAAAACAACCAGAGAAACAGCCAAACGGGACATAGGTGATCTGGTTGCCAAGGGTATACTGATAAAAAGACCTGGCGGAGGGAGAAGTACCAGTTACGATCTCGACTGGTCACCGGCCGCTCATTTTGATTTAGAATCATCTGGGAAATAGCTGCTCTTAAGATCAATTACATTCGAGTCACGCCCGTTCACCTCCTGAGACAAGAAGTTGCAACAAAGGGAGGCAGAAAACGCCTCCCTTTGTTGCAAACTCCCAGCGCGTCATCCCTGTTGAACCATCGGGACAAGCCCCTTGGCAAGTGCGCCGTTCCCGAACCCTCTCAGCCTCTTCCGGGTTTTAGCTCTCTCCTGTTTCGAGCTTCGGTTTCGTTTCGAATTTCGTCATTCGAGTTTAACTCTATGCTCTATGCCCTCTGCTCAAAGGGACCTCCGGCTCCTGAGCCTCCCGGAATCCCTCCAGACGGACATCCTCCAGGGGCGGGTCAAACCTTCCGAGCGGAGGTTGCGGGGGTTGATGGCGGGGCAAAAAACTCTTCCCCGGCCCTGAACCCAAAGAAATGGGCGACCATCCGCACGGGAGATCGCCCATTTTCTCTAATCTCTTGCCTGCTCAGCGGTTATTGTCCGGCGATAATTATTTCTTTCCCTTCGTCTGCCGGCGTAGCGACATAAACCACAGTTTCGCCGATCTTGATCTCACTGCCCGCTTTCAAAGTCTGGTTTTGGGACATCCCGGCCTCAACCGTAACCGTAAAATTTCCGCCGTACTGGTCGATGAGCGCTAGATCAACAGGTGAAGAAGAATCGTTTTTCAAAATGATGTTCACCGCCCCATTCGCTTGTGCGAACGAAAAGTTACAATGCACTAAAGCAAGGAGAGCCGCCATCGTGACCGCCATTTTGAATCCCGCGTTCCTGTTTCTCACGTCTCTGCCTCCTTCCCTAACTTCTCAGACCTGTTTCGAGGAGATTACCCCCTCATTAAGTTTATCGAGCCACAGACTGCCCCCGGGTCCCGGTGGAGCTTCTCGAGAAGTGAGCTGTCGATGGGAGTATGGTCGGCGTAAACCGCCGGTCTGATTTTGCGGCTAATCATTCCGTTCAGGCCAAATAGGTTGGGGGCCATAGTCACGACATACCGTCTGGCGATGGGGCGTATCCGCCCGACGACCGGGGGGAGATCCCGGAAGTGTTCGATAAAACCGGCGGAGAACACAATGTCATAACTTTCCGGCTCGAACTCGGAGAGGAAGAAATCTTCCCGCCGGATCTCGGCCGGAATCTTTTGCATCTCAAGGTTCCGGCAGGTGAGAGCCGCCGCTTCCCGGGCAGCCTCGATCCCTGCGACCGAGTACTCAATGGTGAGATGAAAAACGCCATCCATCTTCCCGGCGCACATCCGACCTCGAGTAAGCGGAGGCCTGCGTTGGCGGGCAGGTGGACCCTGAGGAGTCTGAGGAGGTCTGGCGGTGGCTTCGCGACCGCCGGGAGGGGAAATCCCCTCCACTCCTTCTCCCACCCCTTGTTCGCCTCAGTGTCTTTTTTCACGGAAATGGCGAGCCTTTTTGGAACGTAGATTAAATTGGGCCACCTCTTAAGTTAGTATCCTCCTTCTGCCAGTAAAATGCAAAAAATCCCGCAGAGCTAAATCTTAACCGTTTCGGCCCAGCGGAACTTATTGCAACAGCTCCCCGCGCGTCATCCCTGTTGAACCATCGGGACAAGCAATCCAAGCGACCCTTATCACGGTGGATTTCCCGATCTACCCCTATAGAGTGCGCCGGGGAGAATACCGTAACTCCCTGCACCCTATAGAGAAATCGCAAAGAGCCTACAGGAGCCCCCTGCTTCTCGCCCTGGGCTACAAGGAGACCCTGGAGAGCGGAAAATACCGAAATCAGACCGATCTGGCCAAGACACTCAATTACACCCCGTCCAGAATCAACCGGCTCCTGAACCTCCCGGAATCTCTCCAGAGGGACATCCTCCAGGGGCGGATCAGGCCTTCGGAGCGGAGGTTGAGGGGAATTTTATCCAGAAAAACTCCTTTGCCTGGGATGTAAGCCCCATATGGAAAGGGCGGCCTCCCCTCCACAGGAGACCGCCCTTACTTCTTAGGTTTAGGAGGGCAGTTACGTTTAAACCCCGTAATCCCCCATAATGTCTAAATTACAGCTACTGGCCGTTACGGACAGCTCTAACATAAAAAGTAATAGCCTTGCCGCCTATGGCCATATAGCCATCAGTGAAGTTAACAACCCATGCGCTGGCCGTATCGCCCGCATAGGTACTGCCGGACCAGTAGAAGTCCGCCCTTGTATTCGGGAAATATGTAGGATTGATCGCGGGATTGAATATCGAGGAATCTACCAGTGATTCCAACTCTCTCCGGTTCGGCAGCCTCCAGTCGCTATACCCGGCGAAGGTAAGATTATTCGCCCAATCAATGGCGCTGTTCCAGTCGGTCTGGCCAGCAAAGTTGCAGCCGGCCTGGTCTCCATCCGGGGCCCATATCAGGCCGGTAACATTGTCAATAGCGACAATTTCACCGTTTCCCGCGGGATCAGATGTATGGTAACTGAAGGCGGCCCCTTTCTGGTAGGTCCCGTCATCCCCGGTCCGATAGACCGTTGTCTGCCCGGTCTTAAGCAGGCCTCCCCCTCCTTCGGAAGTCCGGGCTTTCCCCGGAGAAATGGCCGTATCGGCGGAGCTGCCGAAGTACGCGCGGGTGACGCCTTTTGCCGCCCAGAGGCCGGAGCTTCCCCGGAAGATCCCGATATCATACTTCCCGTCGCCGTTGTAATCTCCGGGCTGGGCCTGGTCGCCAGCTCCGAAATAGGCACGGGTGACGCCCCGGGCTATCCAGAGCCCGCTGGCCGACCGGAAGATCGCGGCCTGATCCGTCCCGCTGCCGCTATAATCCCCCGGAACCGGAGCATCCCCCGTGGCCCCGAAATAAACCCGGGTCACACCCCTTACCAGCCAGAGCCCGGAACTCGCCCGGAAGACGGCAATATCCCCCGTGCCATCGCCATTGAAGTCGGCCCCCATCACCGCTGTCCCGAATCCCGCCAGCAACAACGCTGCCGCCATTGCCCACTTCTTCATGCCTCACCTCCCTTGTTCACTGCCCTCACTTCTCAAGACAAGCAACACGTAAAAACCCGGCCCGGATGTTTCCATCCAAGCCGGGTCAGCCCTGTTTAACCTCATTTCCCCCATCCGGTCTCATCGCGCACCCCGGGGTGAAGTCTGGAAAAAGATATTTTACTTTTACGCCGCTACCCAGAACGGTCAAGGGAATTTTTCCCAAATGAAAATCCCGCAGGGCCAAATCTTAACCGTTTTGGCCCTGCGGAACTCGTGGCAACAGCTCCCCGGCCTACATCCCGCGTTGCGGGACAAACAACCCAAACGAAAATATCTTCCAGGTATCCTTCCCTCTCTACTCCTACAAAATCAGGCGGGGAGAAGCTCGTATCTCCTTGGTAACCATGGAGAACCCCCAAAAAACCTACCGCAATCCCATAGCCTTAGCCCTGGGTTTCAAGGAAGCCCTGGACAACGGAAAATACCGGAATCAGACCGCCCTGGCCAAGGCTCTCAATTACACCCCTGCCCGAATCAACCAGTACCTGAGGCTCCTGAGCCTCCCGGAATCCGTCCGGGAGGAGATCCTGCGGGAGAAGATCAGACCTTCCGAGCGGAGGTTGCGGGCGGTCTTGGCTGGGAAAACCACCCTTCCCCAGCCCTGAACTCATAAGAACGGGCGGCCTCCCGAAGGAGACCGCCCCGTCCCTCTTGGCTGAGGCATTTCTTCAGCCTTCAGCTTCTCTTAGGAGTTCGTCACGGGCTGGTCGGTCGAAACACCATAGTAGCCTCTCGTCACCCCCCAGATTAGCCAGCCGAGGTTAATTAGTTCAGCGTGACCAATACCTGGATGATACCGCTGCCCGAATCCATTGGCTCCAGCGCCTTGCCCAGGATCGTCCCGGGCGGCGGATCGTCCGCGCGCATGGCATGGCCGGGGGTTGAGGAGGTGACGAGCAGGTCACCGCGACGGATGGCTCCGTTTTCCACCGTCGCCTTGCAGGGGACAATCCCCACCATAGCCATCGGCAGGCTACCCTTAGGGTCTGGTCCGGTAACGGGGCGACCGCCCACGAACCCTGGCTTCGCCGAATAGACGCCGGCCACCGCGCGCGAGTAGGGCGAGGAAGCAACCCTCACCGCCCGGTCCTCCCCGCTGCTGACGACCAGGACGTCGCCGGGTTCATAGCCGGCGGGATCGCCTTCCGCCTTTATGATCTCGGCGAAATCGGCGCCGATGGTCTTGAAGCCGACCCGGGAGCGCACCTCGCCGGTGTTCAGAACCATGAAGTCCTCGGCCCCGCTCGCTCCCCCCCCATAGTACACCCCACCGACCGGTCCCACGACATGCACGCCGTCCCAGCCGGCGCGGCCCACCAGGATGCCGTCCTGACCGGCGGATTGGACATAAAAGCCCGCCACGTCGGCACGTTCGACCTGCACACCGTTCCAGCCGCTGTACCCGACGCGTACGCCGAATGAATCAGCAGAAGCGACATTGACGCCGATCTCGCCAGCATCATCTACGTAAATGCCGTCGCTGTTGTCGCTGTGGGCGTAAACGCCGAACCCGTTGACGCTGTTTCCTTCCACACCGCGTCCGGAGGTGCTTCGACCCGCGACGCCGGAGT
>Ga0068714_10002741_pt1 | contig 22106 bp, 19 predicted proteins | sample MTBNYHSulfiMetaG_FD_62988 | JGI IMG/M metagenome (GOLD analysis project Ga0068714, IMG submission 62988) | Enrichment culture microbial communities from rom New York Harbor, USA that are MTBE-degrading - MTBE-NYH (New York Harbor Sulfidogenic)... | ecosystem: Environmental > Aquatic > Marine >... | reverse complement strand
CATCGAAGAGATCGACGAGGACTACGTGATTCTCCAGGGGGATGTCCTGGTCGAGCTACGGGAAAAAGACGCGGTACACCGAATCCGAGCCGAGCGGATCGTCCTGAATCAGTCCGCCGGTTTGCTGACCGCCGAGGGAGGCATCGAATACACCCTCCTCAAAGGCGAGGAGGAGGAGGTCTTCCGGGGCGAAAAGCTTACCTTCGACATCGAGGACTGGTCCGGGGTGTTCTTCCGGGGGGGGATAGAGGCCGAGAGGCCCATCTCGGGAAGGAACGTTCGTTTCCGCTTCGAGGGACAGACCATCTCCAGGCTGGCGGACGACACGGTGGTCATGGACCGGGGCACCATCAGCTCCTGCGAGGACAGAGAGGAGCCCCACTACGAGGTCAGGGCACGCAAGATCTGGATCCTCGCACCCGGGGAGTGGGCGATCCTCAACGCGGTGCTGTACGTGGGACGCATTCCGATCATGTACCTGCCCTTCTACTTCCACCCTGGGGATGAGTTCTTCTTCCACCCGTCCCTAGGGGTTCGGGAGCGGGAGGGATACTTCCTCCAGACCACCACCTACCTGGTGGGACAGAAAAAGCCGCAGGCCAGCGCTCTGTCCTTTCTGGCCGCTGCGGAAGAGAGCACCGTCCAGTACCGCAAGCGGATCCGCGGCCTGTTCCTTCGCTCCGTGGAGGGAGAGACGATCGAAACCCGGGAAGACCGTTTTCTGAAGATCCTGCTGGATGCCTATTCCCGCCTGGGGCTATTCGCCGGGGTGTCCGGCAGCTTTCCTCCCTATGTGAGCCTGCAGGGGGGAATAGGATTCAGCCGGAACATCTACAACCAGGGGGGGGTGTACGTGCCCTTCAAGGAGGTGGAAGGGGAGTTCCAGTCGGTCTGGAACCAGAGCTGGCTGTTCGGCAGCCTGGTGCCTTTCCGCTACGGCCTGGACGCCAGCTGGTCGCTGTCCCGGAGCGGCTACAGCTTGAGCGGCAAGTTCGAGCACTACTCGGACCCGGTGTTCACGACGGATTTCTTCGCGCGCTCCGAGGACATCGGTCTGACCCGGCTGGCCGGATTGGAGGAAGGCACGGGGATCCTCACCGTCCCCACGGAGAAACAGGCCCTGAGCTGGGAAGTGAGGACCTCGGCGGACTTCTCCGGGATCAGCAAGACGCCCTTGTTGAAGCGGCTATCGGTTCCCACCCTGAACACCAGCCTGCTCTGGCAGACCCGGGAGGATACCGTTTCGGACTGGGACGCGGAGGACCCGGCCCGGCGCTTCTACTACCCCGTCAGCCTCAAGGCGCCGACCGCTTCGGTCCAGGTCAGCGGGGAGCTCCTCCGTCTCCCGGGGAGCCTTCCCAAAGCGAGCGGGCAGGCGAGTGCCCCCTCGTCGGCGCCGTGGACCGAGGATCTGCGGCCTCCTCCTGCCATGCGGGCTGCCGCCGCGTCCGTCCCGGAACCGGCGGAACAGCCGCTCCCCGGGGTCCCAAGCGAGCGCCCGCGGCCGCTCGCCCTGAGGCCGCCGCGGCGCCGGGAGGATCTGCCGAGCAAAGTGGAAAAGACCCCCGTGAGCCTGACGCTGTCCTACCAGGTGCGACCCAACGTGAACGTGGAGCAAACCTTCGACTCGGCCGACTGGAAAACTGCAGCCGACGTGGACGGAGACGTCAAGCTCACGAGCGTGGACACCTCCGGAACCACCAGCCTGGACTACAACCTGCGGATTCTGGAGGACCTGGTGGTGGTGGGCGGGAGCCTGCTCTCCTCCGGCAGCTATCGGAAGAGCATCGACCAGGGCTACGATGATCCCGGCGGGTGGGCGCAGCTCACCCTCGGGGACTACAGGTACTCGCAGTTCAACCTGAAGAACACCTTCAACGCCACCGCCTATCCCCTGCGGGGCCGGGGTGTTTTCGGAAGCTCGAGCCTCAGCTATGCCCTGGGATGGACGATCTTCCGCTACACCCTGGAGGACTCGGTGCAGCTCTATGACCTTCCGGTCTACACCGCCCTGGGCCCGGAATGGACTCCCGGAGGGGTGAGCCAGCACAGCGCCAAGGGCGCGCTGGCCTGGCGGGCCTTCAATCGGGACAATTCCGCAAGCCTGAGCGTGGAGCTCCCGCCCAGGGACATGGTATTGACCGCGGAGGCGGCGTTTCAACTGTGGCTGTTGAGAACCACGATCAACACGGTGCTCCGGGAGCCCGACGAGGACAATCCCACAACCCCCGAGGACGAATTTGCCACCACCGGGTGGAACGCCGAAATCCCGGTGGTCATCCACGAACAGCTGGAGATCACGCCGGAGGTTCGGTTGACCCAGGAGCTGCGTATCGACGCCGTTCCAGGGGTGCTCACCCGCAGCTTCAGCTCCCTGAAGCTGTGGGGCTTTTCGGCGGCGTACACCGCGGACCGGCAGGATCTCGGGGTCTCGGGCTGGGGGCCCTTCGAGCCGGCCCTCGTCTCCGCCGGCTACAGGCTGGCAGAGCAGGATCTGTACCTGTGGAAGAACCGGGTCCAGCTGCAGTCCTCGCTCAGCACGAGCTGGTCCATGAACCTTCGGGACTACACCCGCAACAGCCTGGACTTCACGCTCAGCCTCAAGCTGTTCGTGCACGAGTTTCTCGAGGTTTCGTTCACTTCGGTGTCGTACAACAATCGGACCTACCGATACTTCCCGGGTATGGCGGAAGAGCTGGGGGTTGCCTGGATCAACCCCCTCGAGGACCTGCTGCGCTCGTTCAACTTCGCCAGCGAGCAGGACCGGCTGGCCTCTGCGTTCAAGCTCAAGAGCATCAACCTGAACCTGATCCACCACCTCCACGACTGGGACCTGACCCTGCAATACACCGGCCGGCCGGAGCTGACCTACCGGGACGACCCCACCACCCCGGAAACGGACGTCAAGTACCGGTATGAATGGAACAGCAGCTTTTCGATCACCCTGCAGTGGATCCCGATCCCGGAGCTGCGGAGCACCGTTCGGGGAGACAAGCTCGGGGAGGAGGACTGGGACTACACGCTGCGGGGAAACCAGCCGTAGGTGCCGACCCCGTCCGCGGGGTTGACTTTGCATTCGGGGTGCGCTTACATTCAGGAGACAGGAGGATTATGAGGAAACACCTGGCTGTGGTCCTCAGAAATCCGGAGAGAATCCAGGAGCTCTTCGGGGTCAATGACGGGAATCTGAACGCGTTCGAAGACGTTCTCGGCGTTCACCTCTATTTCCAGGGAAACAAGGTATTCATCGACTCTGCGGACGAGGGGGTGCGCGGGCGTTTCGAGGCCCTGATCGACCAGCTGGAAGACCACATCCGCCTGGGCCAGATCCCGGGACCCGAGCTGATTCGGGCCGTGAGCAGCTCGCTGGAGGGCAGCGATCCCCAGGCCGCGGAGTTGCTCAAGGACACGTGCGTGGTGATCCCCCGGGGCCTGCGCAAGGTCTTCGCCAGGAGCCAGAACCAGGCGCGCTACCTGCGTTCGATCGACCAGCGGGACCTGGTGTTCGGGATCGGGCCCGCGGGAACCGGCAAGACCTACCTGGCGGTGGCCCAGGCGCTGCGGCACGTGCTCAATCGGGACCGCAAGAAGCTCATCCTGACGCGACCCGTAGTGGAGGCAGGGGAGAACCTGGGGTTCCTGCCCGGAGACCTGGAGCAGAAGATCAACCCGTACCTGCGCCCGCTGTACGACGCCATGGAGGCTTTTCTTCCCCTGGAAATGATCCGGCGCCTGGAGGAGAATCGGGTCATCGAGATCGCCCCCCTGGCCTACATGCGGGGCAGGACCCTGTCGGATTGTTTCGTCATCCTGGACGAAGCGCAGAACACGACGAAGGAGCAGATGAAGATGTTCCTGACCCGCATTGGAGAGGGATCCAAGGCGGTGGTAACCGGGGACATCACGCAGATCGACCTGCCCACCCGGAAGTCTTCGGGCCTCCTGGACGTGATCTCGATCCTCAAGTCGATAGGCGAGATCGAGTTCGTGTTCCTGGGGGAAGAGGACGTGGTGCGCAATCCCCTGGTACGCAAGATCGTTCGAGCCTATGAAGCCGGCGAAGAAGAATAGCAGGGCGATCTGGCCCTTCTCCCGTCTGCGGCAGCACGCTGGAGTGCCCCGGGATCGCTGGACCCTTCCGCTCGTTGCCCTGAGCTTCGTGGCGACCCTGGCCATCGTTCTCGTGTCCACCCAGTTCGGCTCCCTCTTCAATTCCATCCGTCCGTCGGACTACGAGATCGGCTCGGTGGCCGAACGGGACTTCGTGGTCGAGCGGGACATCGTCTACGTTGACGAGGAGGCCACGCGGCTCAAGCGGGAGGCGGCCGGCAAGCTGGTCCTTCCAATCTTCAGGGTCAACGAGAACATCACCGAGAACATCCTGAAACGTTTCGACGGTTTTCGGGACACCCTGGCGGAGGTCCTGGACAGTGAGCGGAGCAGGGACACCGTGTTCCTACGGCTCCAGCTCGAGTACCCCGGGGTGCTGACCAGGGAGGCCCTCGCCGGGCTTCTGGACAGCGGCAGGCCCGTTGAGCTTCTGGCGGAGACCAGGGACTACCTCGAGGAGCTGCTGACCGCGGGACTGGTCCGCCTGCCGGAAGGCAGCGCGGCCCTGGAGGCGGTCAGAAACGTCGAGGTGTGGAGGTGGCGCGCGGGGAACCTCGAAAAGGAAACCTACGCTCTCGAGGATGTGCTGACGGGAGCCGGGCTGCTCGACTGGGTGGAGTCCCGGATGGAAGGCCGCCCGCAGGAGGAGGTTCAGCTGATCACGGCCCTGATGCTGCCCTTCGTCGAGGAAAACGGCTTCTATGACTCCGAGGAGACCGAAAAGCGGCGGCGTAAGGCCATGACCGAAGTGGAGCCCGTGCAGGCCAAGCTTGTGCGCGACCAGGTGATCGTCCGAAAGGGGGACATCATCACCGAAAAGACCGCCGAGCAGATCCAGGCGCTCGGGGAATACTCCACCACCGTGAACCTGAACACCCTCTTCAGCTCGATCCTGTTCGTCGTGTTGGGGTACGCCTTCGCCGCGTTTGCCCTCCAGGAGCGCGTGATCGGCCTGAGGCTCCGCCGAAAACACGTGCTGTTTCTGGCAGTGCTCCTGGCCGGATACCTCCTCCTGGCGGCGGTCCTGTACAGCCTGTTTACGCCGCCGGCGGGGCTTCCGTTCGCCGTGGTACTGCCCACGGCGGCCATCGCGATCTTCGTGGCCCTGCTGCTGTCGCTGCGCGCAGGATTCGTGTTCACCTTCATCATCGGGCTCCTGCTCCTGCCCATCGTGCGGATGGAGCTGCCCTCGTTTCTGTTCGTGGTCCTGACCGGGACTGCGGGCACGGCCGTGGTCCTGCGCTCCGAGCGGCGCATCGACCTGATCCGCGCGGGAGTTTTGCTCTCGGGCCTGAACATCGTGATCCTGGTGGTTTTTGGACTGACCGGCAGCGTGAACGGAGGCTGGGTGCTTCCTGCGGTGGGCTGGGGCATCCTGAACGGGCTGGGCTGCAGCATGCTCGGCCTCGGCCTGCTGCCGATCCTGGAGCACTCCCTCAACACGGCCAGCCGGTTCCGGCTGATCGAGCTCTCCGACGTCAATGCCCCCATGCTCAAGCGGATGCTCTCACTGGCCCCGGGTACGTACAGCCACAGTCTCAGCGTGGCCAACCTGGCGGAGTCGGCCTGCAGCGCGATCAATGCGAACGCGATCCTCGCCCGGGTGGGAGCATACTACCACGACATCGGAAAGATCGAACAGGCCGAATACTTCATCGAGAACCAGACGGCGTACAACAAGCACGACGAGCTCAAGCCCAGCCTGTCCGCCGCGGTGATCAAGGCCCACGTCAAGATCGGCATCGAGAAGGCCCGGGAGCTGGACCTGCCAGACGAAGTGCTCGACATCATCGCCCAGCACCACGGCCGCGGGATCATCAAGTACTTCTACCAGCGGGCGCTGGAGAACGGACAGAAGGCCAACGTCGCCTCGGAGGACTACTCCTATCCCGGTGTGCCGCCCCGTTCGCGAGAAGCTGCGGTGGTGATGCTGGCCGACACCGTGGAGGCCGCCGCCCGGACCCTCAAGAAGCCCACGATCGCCAAGCTGGACAAGTTCGTCTGGGACATCATCATGGACAAGTTCACCTCTCACGAGCTGGGGGATTCGGAGCTCACGCTCAGGGACCTCGAGCTCATCAAGAAGAGCTTCGTTCAGGTGCTGGCGGGGTATTTCCATTCGCGCATCGAGTACCCGAAGCTCAAAGAGGCCGTCCGATGAACAGCGCCGAAGTGAGTGTCGCCGGGGTGGATCCCCCATCGTGGCTTCGCCGATGCGCCGGTTTCGTCAAGAAGGTGCTGAAGGCTCGAAGCATCCGCGATTGGGAGGTGTCGGTGCTCCTGTGCGACGATTCCACCATCCGGAGCCTCAATCGCAGGTACCGCGAGCTGGATGAGCCGACGGACGTCCTCGCCTTCGGGCAGCAGGAGGGTGCCGCGGTGTATTCTCCGCCGGACGCGGCACGGCGTGCGGCCGGGGACGTGGTCATTTCCCTGGAAACCACGCGGCGCAACGCCGCCAGTCGAGGGGTCCCGGAGGAGGAGGAATTGAAACGCCTCCTGATCCACGGTATTCTCCACCTGGAAGGACTGGATCACCCCGAGGCGGAAGCCGAGATGTTTGAGATTCAGGAGCGCATTCTCGCGCAGCTGAAAAAGGAGAGGGTGTTTTGAAGAAGAAAGGCTTCTTTGAGCGGCTCCGGAGGCGGGGCGCCGACGACGAGGACCATCACTTACAGGAGCTCGACAAGAGTGCGCTGGAGATGGTCCAGGGAATCGTGTCTCTGTCCGAGTCGAACGTCCGCGAGATCATGGTCCCCCGGATCGACGTGATTTCCATCTCCCTGAACACGCAGATTTCGGAAATCATCAAGGTTGTGTCCGACTGCGGACACTCGAGGTTCCCGGTCTATCATGAGACCATCGACAACATTGTCGGGATCCTGCACGCCAAGGACCTGCTTCGCTACCTCGGCAAGAACGGGGAGGGCTTCGAGCTGGAACAGATCATCCGCCCTGCCTACTTCGTGCCCGAAAGCAAGAAGCTGGATTCGCTGCTGCGGGAGTTCCAGCGCCGCCGGGTGCACATCGCGGTGGTGGTGGACGAGTACGGCGGCACCTCCGGGATCGTCTGCCTCGAAGACGTGATCGAGGAGATCGTCGGCGAGATCCAGGACGAGTTCGACAACGAGACCGAGGACGTCCTCAAGATCAGCGAGGGGGTGTACCTTTGCGACGCCAGGGTCAACCTGGAATGGCTGAACGAGGAGATCGGGCTCAACCTGCCCACGGAGGACTACGACACCCTGGGCGGGTTCGTCTTCGACCTGTTCGACAAGATCCCGGCGAAATACGAAAAGATGACCTATCAGAACATGGACTTCGTGATCCAGGGGATGGAGGGTCACAAGATCCAGACCATCAAGATCGTGATTCACCGGGAGGCTACCGGAAAGGACCGATGAGCAGGATTCTTCGGCTCTGCCTGACGCTGATGCTCCTGGCGGCAGTCGGGGTGCCGGCGCAGGACCGGGGCTCCCCGCGGGAGCTCTACGAGCGCGGGCGGGCGGCCCAATCCAGCCAGCACTTGCTGCGGGCCGTGGAGCTGTTCCGCGGGGCGCTTCAGGGCAACCCGGACTACCTCCAGCCGATGATCGGCCTCGCGGAAAGCTTCTTCGCCCTGGAGCAATACGAGGAAGCCTTGGACCACGTGACCCGGGCGCGCAGGTACGACCAGGGGAATCTGGATCTGCTCATCCTGGAGGGGCGGATCCGTCTGGGCCTCGGACAGCTGGAGGAGGCCCGCAGGCTCTTCGAGGCAGTACTGGCCCGGGAGAAGAACAACCTCGAGGCCCGGTTCGGGCTGGCGGAGCTGGACATCAGCCTCGGGCATCGCCGGGAGGCCGCCAAGCGGTACCTCGAAACCCTCAAGATACGGCCCCAGAGCGAGAAGGCCCTGCTTTCCCTGGCGGTGCTGGCCGAGAGCGAAGGCGACCGTGAGGCCGCGAACGCCTACCTGGAGCGGGCTCTGCAGTACCACACCTACGACGCCCAGGTTCATTACACCGCCGGGCGCTTCGCCCTGGAGATGGGCGAGGCGCGAACGGCCGAGCAGTACCTCCGTACCGCTGCGGCCCTGGACGAGAGGCACGCAGAAGCGCGCCGCCTCCTGGCCCAGGCACTGCTGGCTCAGGGCAAGACGGACGAGGCGGTGCAGGAGCTCCGGACGGTCCTTGAGGCCGAGCGGGAAGATCCTTTGGTGTGGCATACCCTGGGAATCGCGTACCAGCAGGGAGGCAGTGTCCAGGAGTCCATCAAAGCCCTCGCCAGGGCGCTGCAAATCCGCCCGGACGACGAGATCGCCCGCCTGGCCCTGGAGAACCTGGCGTACGCGAAGCTGCCGATCAACGATCCGGTGCGGCAGAAGTACGCCCGCCATCACCTGGAACGGGGGCGGATGTTCGAGGAGCGCAACCTGCTGAGCAGGGCCCTGGTGGAGTATCGGCGCAGCCTCTGGCTGGATCCTGAATCCAAGGAATCCCGGCTGGAGTATGGGCGGGTATACCTGACCCTGGGCTACCCCGCCAAGTACCGGCAGGAGCTGCAGGTGCTGAAGGAGGACCTGGGGCACAGGGACAGCGAGATCCTCGACGACTTGGAGATCATCGACAGCCAGAGCTGGGAGCTGGTTTCCACTCGGTGGGGAGTGCCCCAGTACCAGCTGGACAAGCGCAGGGTCGACCTGAGCGTGTTCCACGTGCAGCCGGAAAGCAGGGAGCTGCATCCAATGGCCGGTATGGTGGCAACGGAGTTCTTCGCCTACCTGCTGCGGCGATACGACGCCCTGAGCCTCTCTGAGGGACCTGCAACCGTTGCGGACTTCCAGGAAGCCTTCCGCCGGGCCAGGGACTCCGGGAGCGGCTACTTCGTGGTCCTGTCGGTCGAAGAGTCCGAACGCAGCTTCACGGTGTGGCTGCGCCAGTACCTGACCGGTACGGGTAAGCTTCTGGTCTCCGACCGGGTGTACCGAACCGGGAACGACCGGGTTCTGGAGGCGCTGGACACCCTGGCCAGGAGGTTCGCGGGACGTCTGCCCGCAAGGGGGGTCTTGCTCGAACGGCGGTTCGACCGGGGGATCGTGGATCTGGGCAGGTTGGACGGTCTGCAGGCGGGGGACCGGCTGGTCATCGTCAAGAAGGGAGGGGTCGGTCTCGACCACGACGCCGTCGCCTACCGCTTCGACGATCAGGACCGCTTGGGGGAGTTCACCGTCGCAATCGTGGACGAGAACATGGCTGAGGGGACGGTGACCCGGCGGGACTTTTTCGACATGATCAACCCCGGGGACGAGGTGCTGTTCCCTGGTGCGGAAGAGCGCGAGCCCGTTCCCCGTGAGCCCGAGGGGGAAGAAGGGCTGCTGCGGCGGCTGTTCCGCTTGATCGGGCTGTAGCGGCTTCAGGCACGCACCGCGCGCCTGCGCGTGCCTGTCTGCATGAGGCCGCGCGTGCCCGGCGTTGACACACCGAGGGCATTTCCTTATATTCACGGTGGACAAGATCAAGCACAGGGGGAACAACGTGAAAATCGCCATCAACGGATTTGGCAGGATCGGGCGAAGTGTGTTCAAGGTGGCCTTCGAGCGCAAGGACATCGAGATTGCGGCCATCAACGACATCACCGATGCTCCGACACTGGCTCATCTTCTCAAGTACGACTCCAACTACGGGAAGTACGCCCACAAGGTGGAGGCCGCGGAAGGGGCGATCGTGGTAGACGGCCGGAAGATCGCGGTTCTGTCGGAGAAGGACCCGAAGCAGCTTCCGTGGGGCAGCCTGGGAGTAGACATCGTCATCGAGTCTACCGGGATCTTCCGCAAGTACGAGCAGGTGGCGTGGCACCTGGAGGCGGGAGCCAAGAAGGTGATTCTCACCGTGCCGGCCAAGGACAAGGTGGACAAGATGGTGGTCCTCGGAGTCAACGACGAGGACCTGAAGCCCGGGGATCTCATCGTCTCCAACGCCTCCTGCACGACCAACTGCCTGGCCCCGGTGGCCAAGGTGCTGCTGGACAACTTCGGGATCGTGGAAGGCCTGATGACCACGGTGCACGCCTACACCTCCGATCAGCGTCTGCAGGACGCCCCGCACAGCGACCTGCGGCGCTCCCGGGCAGCCGCCATGTCGATCATCCCGACCTCCACCGGCGCAGCCCGTGCGGTCGGCAAGGTGATTCCCAGCCTGGAGGGCAAGCTCAACGGGGTGGCCCTGCGCGTCCCCGTGCCGACGGGTTCGATCGTGGACCTCACCGTCAAGCTCGAGAAGGACGCCAGCGTCGAAGAGGTCAACGCGGCAATGAAGAAGGCCGCAGAGGGCAAGATGAAGGGAATCCTCGAGTACTGCGAGGACCCGATCGTTTCCGTCGACGTCATCGGCAACGCTCATTCCAGCGTGTTCGACGCCCAGGCCACCATGAAGCTTGGCAGCGGGTTTTTCAAGGTGTTCTCCTGGTACGACAACGAGTGGGGCTACTCCTGCCGCGTCGTGGACCTTGCCCAGCGGATGGTCTGACGCTTTCGGCGTCGAGACTCGAACCCCCGTATCAGAAGGAGCCGTTATGGCCAAGAAGACCGTGCGCGACGTGGACCTGCGGGGCAAGCGGGTGCTCTCTCGAGTAGACTTCAACGTGCCCCTCAAGGAAGGACGAATCACCGACGACACGAGGATCCGCGAGTCTCTTCCGACCATCCGGTACATCCTCGAGCAGCCCGGCACCAGCCTGGTGCTGATGAGCCATCTGGGCAGGCCCAAGGGTAAACCGGCGCCGGAGCTCAGCCTGAAGCCGGCGGCCGAGCGCCTCGCGGAGCTGCTGGGGCGTCCCGTGGAGATGGCCGGTGATTGCGTCGGCGCGCAGGTCGAGGAGCAGGCCGGCAGTCTTGGGGCCGGCCAGGTCCTGCTGCTGGAGAATCTTCGCTTCCACAAGGAAGAGGAGGCCAACGACCCGGATTTCGCGGCCAGGCTGGCCCGGCTCGGACAGGTGTACGTCAACGATGCCTTCGGCTCCGCGCACCGGGCGCACGCCTCCACCGAAGGGGTGGCGCGGGTGATCCCGGGGGTGGCCGGACTGCTGATGGAGAAGGAAATCCGTTTCCTCGGCGGGGTTCTGGAGCGGCCGGAGAAGCCTTTCGTGGCCATCATCGGGGGCGCCAAGGTCTCGACGAAAATCGCCGTCCTCGAGTCGCTGCTGGAACGCGTGTCGAGCCTGGTGATTGGCGGCGGGATGGCCTACACCTTTCTGAAGGCCAAAGGCGTGGAGATCGGCAAGTCCCTGCTGGAAGAGGAATTCCTGGATACGGCCCGGGAGCTGCTCTCGAAAGCGGAGAAACAGGGGGTTGCGGTGCTCCTACCGGTGGATCACAAGGTGGCCGGGGAGTTCAGCGAGAACGCCAGGGCGGAGTACGTGGACGGCGAAAGCATTCCACCAGGGAAGATCGGTATGGACATCGGCGACAAGACCCTGGAGATCTACCGCGAAGCGGTCTCCAAGGCCCGCACGGTGGTATGGAACGGCCCGCTGGGCGTGTTCGAGTTCCAGGAGTTTGCCAGAGGGACCCTGGAGATCGCCAAGACGGTCGCCGCCAACGGCGGGACCACCGTGATCGGTGGAGGCGACAGCGTGGCCGCGGTCAAGCAGTTCGGCCTCGACGAGAAGATCAGCCACGTGTCGACCGGCGGGGGAGCCTCGCTGGAGTTCCTGGAAGGCAAGCAGCTGCCCGGAATCGTGGCCCTGGAGGACAAATGAGAATCCCCTACATCGCCGGCAACTGGAAGATGCACAAGACCGTTGGGGAGGCGGAGGCCCTGGCTCGTGAACTGGTACGGGGGCTGGAGCACGTCGACAGGAAGGTAATGATCGCCCCCGCCTTCACGGCCCTGCCGGCGGTGAAGCGGCAGCTGGAAGGCAGCCATATCCTCCTGGGGGCTCAGAACATGGGGCCCGAGGAAAAGGGCGCACACACCGGCGAGGTTTCGGTTCTGATGCTCAAGGATCTGGGCGTGGACGTGGTAATCCTCGGTCACTCGGAGCGCAGGCACGTCTACGGGGAGAGCGACGACCTGGTCAACCAGAAGGTCAGGCTTGCCCTGGCTCACGGACTGGACGTGGTGCTGTGCGTCGGAGAGACCCTGGAGGAACGGGAAGGGGGGATCACCGACCAGGTGGTCGAGCGCCAGGTCACGGCAGGCCTGCGGGATGTGGATGAGAAGCAGCTCGGCTCGATCACGCTGGCCTATGAGCCGGTCTGGGCCATCGGGACCGGCAAGACTGCGACGCCTCAGGATGCCGACCGCACGCACCGGGTCATCCGGGCGCTCGTGGGCAGGCTCTTCGGTGCTTCGGCGGCAGAGGCCATGGTGATTCAGTACGGCGGGTCCGTGAAGCCCGGAAACGCCGGCGACCTCATGGCGATGGAGCACGTGGACGGGCTTCTCGTGGGTGGGGCTTCTTTGGAAGCTGCGAGCTTCCTGCCGATCGTCAAGTACGAGCAGGGGAGATAGCATATGGGAATTGTCAGTCTCATCCTCCTGGTGATCTTCGTCATCGCCGCGATCATCATGATTCTTGTCATTATGATGCAGGACGACCAGGGCGAAGGGGTTGCCGGCATGTTCGGCGGCGGGGGTGCGACTACCCCGGTGGGGTCGCGCTCCGGAAATGTTCTCACACGCTTCACGTCCATCCTGGGCGCCGTTTTCATCGTGGGGGCTTTCGCCCTGGCATGGCTCAACCGCACCCCAGAGTCTTCGGACATCCTCGAAAGAGCCCGGCTGGAACGCCTGCAGGCGGCCGAATCCCAAGACTGGTGGGTCGAGACGGTCGAAGAGCCGTTCCAACAAACACTCCCGGAAGGCGAAGGCACCGTCCAGCCGGCAGTCGAGGCGGGCGCAAGCCCTTCGACGACTCCCGAGGGACAGCCCGCCGAGGGGCAGCCCCAGGAGTCGGTGCCCGAAGCGATCAACCGTTAGCTTTTTTCCGACTTCTTCAAGCCAGACCTCGCCAGTGACGTTGCGGCCGGTGAGGGCAGGGCGGAGCCTTTAGTATCGGCCAGATAGCTTATTTCAGGCAAACCCTTTTCTATTTGACACCACCGTTGTCGCGGAGTATCTTTTTAAGGGAAAGGTGCTTGAGAAAACGGTGAAAGGAGACGGTACATCCCGAACCACGGCCAAGGTGCTGGGCCGGTTCGATGAGCTCATCGAGCAGGGCGAGAAGATCAAGGATACCTGCAAGAAGCTCTACTTCTCAGGCAGCAAGAGGAGTATCGACCCGGAGCTCTTCGAATCCTGGAAGACCAACTGCCTCAGCCTGCTCAAGTCCACCTTTGGCTCCTCCAGCCCGCACTTCGACAATTTCGTCAATCGCAAGTTCTTCGACTACTACAACTCGACCCAGATCTACCTCGGAATCCTGAAAGGGGCCAAGGAAGACCTGAGCAAGGGCTATTTCTTCCACAAGGACCTGATGCTCAGCGTGAACATTTTCGATTCTCTGATCAACAGGGCCCGCCGGCGGCTGAATGAGGACAAGGTTCTCGAGGCCCAGGTCATCCTGAAGACCGTGCTGGCGGAAATCCTGGGCAAGATCTGCGAGAACAAGAACGTTCCGTACGATCCGGAAGACGCCGCCGGGGATCTGATCGCCCGGCTTTCCAGGGCCGATGCCGTGCCCGAACACGTCCTGGAACGTCTCGGCAGGCTCCAGGAGGATTTCGAGAGCCCGGAGATCTCCCCGGTGCAGGTGGCGACGGACCTGGAAGGCCTCCTCGACTTCCTGGATGAGTATCTCGGATCTCAGATCATCATTCTGAACTGAGGGCGTCCAGCTCCACGGTCAGCATCTTGAGGGTCTCTTGAACGAAGAAGACGTGCAGGGACGAGCCGGCCTCGCTCACGCTGAAGCGGCGAACCGGGCTGTCGAGCTGCAGGAGGTGGGCTCTCTGGTAGCGGGTCTCCCCGTCCCGGCCCTGGGTGGGGGTCAGGAGGGTGAGCAGGTAGCTCCTGGCACCGTCCTGGTCCACCGCCCGTTCGTTGTAGAGAAAGTACGGGCGCTCCCCGGTGTAGCCGAGAAAAACGGAAGTGGTGCCTTCGCAGAGAGTGACCGGAGTGACGGCAAAGACATAAGGGCCTGAGCCGGGCTGCTCCTCGAGGAGCACAAGCGTGGCCTCCTGGGGGGAAAACAGCAGGACCCGCAGGCGGCCGTCGAGCAGGATGCTGTGATGCGCGGCCCCTGCGGTGTAGACCACCCTGGCCCCGCCATCCGCGCGGCCGCGCAGGAATGCGTACAGCCGCTGGCTCCGGCGGTCGAAGAACGTGATCCCCGCGGGCTCAGCGGCTCCCACCACGCAGACCTCCCGGGCGGGATCGCAGGGGCTCAGCAGCTCCTCGGACTCGCCGGTCACCAGGCTCTGGCGAACCAGGGCTTCGTCGCGCAGGAGGTACAGATCCAGGTCGTCCTCCCCGGCCGGCAGCACGGCCAGCGGCTCGCCGGAGTAGGGGAGGATGTCGATCCACCACTTGTCTTCCTGGGTCGGATTACTGACCCACTTGAGCACCGGCGTGCCCTCTCTCTCCCTGTCGGAGTAGAATACGTTGAGCAGCCCCCCCCGGAGAACGAGCGGGGCTATCCCAAACCCCTCCCCGATTTCCGGCGTCTCGGTGATGCGGTCCAGGTAGGTGATGTCCATCACCTGGAGCGAAGGGCCGTGGAGCGGGCCGCCGGCCTCGGGAAAGCCCAGGCGGACCAGGTTCAGCGAGAGGGCCCCGAGATCGGGGTAGGTCAGGTAGATCCAGCGATCCGTGCGCAGGATTCGGAAGTTGTCCCCGGCGGACTCCTTCGATATCTCGTATACCTTCGAGGGCATGAACGGGGACGGCACGCTTTCGGCGCAGCCCGCGAGGATCAGGGCGGCCGGAAACAGAAGGACCGTCAGGAGAACGGCCGGAGGCAAGGCCGACGGCGGAGCGACAGGGCGGGATGATCTCACCAGAGCCCCCTTTCTATTGACCTTTTCGGAACCTGCCACGTATACTTCAGAGGAACTTGTCGTCCTGGGGGCTGGCGACGCACACCAATCCGGCCGAGGCGGCGCTGCTCAGCCGGGAAGGATCGCCGGCCAGCCGGGGGACGATGCCGAACAGCAGGAGGTTTCCATGCGAGCGGCCGTTGTGTTCTTTGCATTGAGCTCCCGGGATCGCGTTCTGAGCATCGCCCGGTCTCTCGCCCGGGGCATGGAAAGCCAGGGGCACCAGGTGGACATCGTCGACGGTACCCGGGACGTCAACACCAAGCTCACGATCTACCAGTACCTCGCCGTGGGCACCGAGCCTGCGGGCAACTTCGGCGGCAAGATCCCGGAGAAGGTCGGGCACTTCCTGAACTCCTCCGGGATGGTAGCGGGCAAGCGGAGCTTCGCCTTCGTGATCAAGAACCTCGCCGGGGCCTCCAAGGCCCTGTCCCGGCTGATGAAGAGCATGGAAAAGGAAGGCATGTTCATCAAGTATTCGGCGATTCTCTCCAGCGCCCAGGAAGCCGAAGAGGTCGGGAAGCGCCTGCACGTCACCCGCTAGGTTGCGTGCCCGGCGGCTGTCCCGGTGCCCACTCCGCGCTATTCCTTCCAGGGAAAGATCATGCCCTTGAGCGTGCGCTTGCCGACCCTCTCGCGGTCCTCCACCAGGAGTGCATCCCAGGGGATGTTCCTGCGTCCTTCCGGGTGCTCTTCCAGGTAGTCGTACTTGTATATCCGCAGCTTGAGCGCGACGTTCCACCAGAGCAGGATCGAGGCGATCCCGGGAAGCAGCAGTGCGGTGAACACGGAGATGGCCAGGGTCGCCAGGGCGCCGAGCAGGAGCCCTACGCTGAACAGGGGGTTGTCCAGAAAGATCAGGAACGCCTTTTTCAGGATCTTGGGGAACTTCTTGTCCAGCCTGGACTGGACGGGAAAGAAGTACTGGATGGCCAGAAGCCAGAACACCAGGATCCAGAACAGGAACGAAGAGGCCAGGGGACCGACAAAGGAGCGGATCTGGCCGTATACGGGAAAGGCGATGCTGAACAGGAAGACGAGGGCAAGATTCAGGAGCGCGAACAGGAGACTCGTCGGGTAGGTTTCCTTGAGGTGCTCCAGAGCCTCGCGAAACTCCGGCTTGCCGTAGTCGGCGATCCTGCATACCATGGCGCTCACCATCCCCGAGTACACGAACAGCAGCGCCATCCCGACCCCCAGGGACAGGTAGAACAGAGGTGGGGTGGACTGGAAGAGCAGGGGAAAGTACACCAGGATCGCGAAGGTCACGATGAATCCCAGGTTGAGGATCACGATCCGGATCAGGTTGTCCCACATGTCGAAGAACGCCTTCTTGATCAGGAAGCCAAACATACGGTACACTACCACACCACACCGGGGCTGCACAACCGGACGGCCGCGGGGGGAGATGCCCCGTTTCCTCGCGTGTTTTGCGCGTGCTTTGCGCATGTTATGCGCATTTTCTGCGAAAGCTTCTCCTTGACAGTACTATCAACATCATGTATTATTCACTGTGATAAGTCTTTACGAGTGGACAGCGTTGGTCAACTACTACGAGGTGCTGGGCCTTGAACCGACCTGCACGGCCGGGGACATCAAGCGCTCGTTTCGCAAGAAAGCAAAAGAGCTTCACCCGGACCTGAAGACGTTCAATAGGCAGGTCTCCGACGACCAGATGCGCGCGCTTCTGGACGCCTACGAGACCCTGATCAACCCCGAGAAGCGCAACGACTACGACCGGACGTACTACGTATACTTCCGGAAGTCCAAGTTCAACTACCGGGAGTACCTGAGGACTCGGGAGGACGATCTGTACTGCCAGTCCAAGCTGATCTTCTACGATCTGCTGAACTCCGAGTACGATGAAGCCCTCGAGCTCTTCGACGAGTTGTGCACCCGATGCGAAGATTACTCCCTCGAGTACTACCTCGGGCACGAGGACTACATGGACTGCCTTTTCCTCATGGCCGAAGCGCTGGAGAAGAAGGGGGAGTACATCCGGGCCTGCGAGCTGTACAAGCACATCTGCGTCCTGGAGATGAAGCAGCCCTACTTCCACCACTTCATGGACGAGGTGGTCGAGAGGCTGCGCAGCATCACCTGCTTCAAGATGGCGGCATGCCTGCCTGCCCAAACCACGATCAAGTACATCCGCGACATGATCCGCTTCAACTTCTCCCGCAAGGACAATGCCTTTTTCTACAAGAAGATCGCCGAGATCTACTGCGCCCTGGGTCGAAAGGACCTCGCCCTGGAATACCTGAACAAGGGGCTGGAGCTGGACCAGAAGCTGCCCGGGGTCAAGAAGCTCAAAGAGAAGATCGGATACTCGGAAATACCCGTCGCCTGATGCTATACTTGACAGTGTATTGACCCTTAAGTAAGTTGGTGCAAATGAAGAGACTTGCAGCTATTGTTTTCATAGGGGCGCTGGCGGCCCCAGGTGTCTTCGCTCAGGTGATCGACAAGCCGGCAGCCACGGTCAAGCTCACCAAGATCGAGGTCATTTCGGTCAAGCAGTTCCGCCAGAAAATCGAGGCTCTCGAAGCGCGAACCGGGTCTCCCATTCCCGTGGCGGACCGCGAGAAGCTGCTCGACCTCCTGATCAGCGAGATCCTGATCAATCAGGCGGCGGCAAAGGAAAGCGTTACCGCTTCTCAGGCTGAGCTGGATGCCAGAATCGCGATGGCCAAGCAGAGCGGAGGTGCGGGCCTCAATCTCAATCGAGAGCTGACGGATGCGGAGTTCCGTTCCCTGCTTCAGCAATCCGGCATGAGCTGGGAGGAATACCAGGAGCAGCTCAAACAGGCGGTCATCCAGCAGAAATACGTGCTGCAGAAGAAGAAGGCCTTTTTCGACAAGATCCCCGAGCCCGACGCCCGGGAAATCGAGGATTTCTACGAATCCAACAAGGCCGCCTTCGTGGCCCCCGACATGGTTCGTTTTCAGCACATCTACATCGACACGCGAAACCTGGCCTCCAAGGACGAGAAGGACAAGGCGCGGCAGCGGGCCGAGGACATCTATCGGGAGCTTCGCAACGGGGCCTCGTTCTCCGATCTGGTGGTCAAGTATTCCGACGACCGCAACTCCCGCTACAAGGGCGGCGACTTCGGCTACCTGCGCCGGGACGATCAGGCCCGCAAGCAGCTGCTGGGGAGAGACTTCTTCGAAGCTCCGTTCAAGATGAAGGTTGGGGACGTGAGCGGGGTTCTGAGCTCCAACATCGGCTTCCATATCATCAAGATCACCGAAAAGCTGCCTTTCAAGCTCCTGGGATTGGAGGATCCGGTTCCCCCGCAGAACGCGAGCACCGTCCGGGAGCAGGTCAGTGCGCAGCTCCTGCAGCGCAAGCAGGCGGAGTACTACCAGCAGGCCTTGATGGACCTGATCGACGAGCTGAAGAAGAAGGCCGAGATCAAGGTTTTCCGCGAAAACCTCACCTGGTAGCGATGGGCGCCCGGCGAAAGGCCAGAATCCTCGCCTTTCAGTCCCTCTTTGCCCACGAGCTGACCGGCGGGCAGACCGCCGATGCCCTGGAGTTTCCCTGGGTCGACGAGGAGCGCCTCGCCCGGATGGGCGAGGACACCCTTGCCTTCGCCCACCTCCTGGTGCAGGGGACCCTCGAGCGTATCGGGGAGGTGGACCTGGCGATCAAGCGCCATCTCGAGCACTGGGATTTCTCCCGCCTGAACAAGGTCGACCAGTCGATCCTGCGCATTAGCGCGTATTGCCTGCTGTTCCAGCGCGACATCCCCTCTTCGGTGACGATCGACGAGGCAATAGACATCGCCAAAGAATTCGGAACCGATGACTCCTACCGGTTCATCAACGGGGTCCTGGACGGAATCCGCAAAGAAGCAAGCCCGTGAGCTCGAGAGTCCGGCGAATCTGGCTGATCCTGGCGATCGTCGCGGCGGGTGGCCTGGCAATCGGAGCCGGGACCCTCGTTGCCATCCGGCTGCTCCGGCGCGAGAGACCGGGCCTGGAAGAGACCATTCGCCAGGTCGATGAAGAGCTGTCCAAGGGGCGTTTTCTTCCCGCCGGGGAGCTCCTGAAGAGCGGGTTCCGCGAGGCCCGGGGAGAGGCCGGCTATCTCCGGCTGCTCAAGCGGGAGCTCCAGATCGCGGAGATGAGCGGAAGTTACCGCCAGTTCGCCCGCCGGGCCCTGGAGGCGGCGAAAAACCTCCCCGGGAGCGGGTCGCTGGCCGTTCTGGCGGTCTATGGAGCCCTGCGGAGCGAACACCCTGAGGACGCTGCGGCCGCCGTCGCCAGGGCTCCGCGTCACCGCGAGCTCGAGGCTCTGAAGGTGGAAGCACACCTCCGCGGTCTGCTCCCGGGGGGCGTCATGCCCCGGCCCGAGGGCCGGCTGGGAACGCTGGCGGAGCTCCCGGGACTGCAGGATCCGGCGGCAATGCACACCCTCGCTGGGTTGCTCGAAGAGCCCAGGCTGGATCTCGATGCCGCTCTGCTGTGGGCCGGTGCAGGGCGATTCGACGAAGCCTTCGCCGTGCTCTGGCCGCATCGCGGGCTCCCGGAGGTGGGGGAGGCGCTGCTGTTCCTGGCCTTCGACGCCGGCAGGTTCAGGGAGGCCTGGGAGCTGCAGGGAGCCGACCCCGCGCTCAGAGGGCTCCCTGAACAGATGGTGTTTCGCGGCGACCTGGCCTGGCTGCTCGGGATGCCCGAACGGGCGGCGGAGCAGTACCAGCGGGCCATCGAGAGCGATCCCGGCTACTCGTGGGCCGCGTACCTCAACCTCGCCGGGCTCATGAGCGGCCTGGGGGATCAGGCGGGAGCCCGGCTGTTCCGGCGAAAGGCCTTCGACCGTTTCCCGGGGCAGGCCCAGGTGGTGCTTGCCCACGCCCGGGATCTGGCCGAGCAGGGGGCCACGGCCCGGGCCCGGGAGATCCTGGCGGCCCTGATCGAGCAGGAACCCGACCATCTCGAGGCGCGGCTCCTGGCCCTGGAGCTGGAAGGCGCCCGCGGCTCGCCGGCCCTGTACCAGGGACGAATGTGGGAGCTGTTGAACGGGCACCCTGGTGACCCGGAGCTCACCCGCTCCTTCAGCCTGTACCTGCTGGGGTTGCGGGACACCAGGGGCGCCGCGGCGGTCCTGGGGGAGTACGAGCGGGTGCACGGGGAGCCGTTTCCGCCCTGGTACCTCGAGCTCCGGGGGATCGTGGCCCTGGCCCAGGGGGACCCGGAGAGGGCCGCCGGATTCCTCCGCGAGAGCCTGGCCGGGGAGCCGGACTGGCGCCGGCGGTACAACCTGGCCCTGGTTCTCATGGCGGGGCAGCACTACGAGCAGGCGCTGGGCGAGCTCATCCAGAGCGAGACCGACCTCGCTTCCGCAGAAGACCGGGTCGGCCCGCCCGGGCTCGAGGCGCTGAGATCCCGGGTCCGCTCGCGAATCGCGGAGGCTCAGACCGGTCTCGGGAACTACGAGGCGGCCAGGCGGGAGGCCCTGTACGCCCTGGACCTGGACGCGGCCAATCACCAGGCCCGCCGGGTTCTCCGGATTCTTGAAGGCCTGCAGTAAACGTGTTAGTGTTTGCACGGCACACAAAGGAGAAGGTATGGCAGCCAGGAACGACGGCAACAACTGCATCATCGGGGAAAACTCGGTGTTCGAGGGGCGTTTCTACGTCAGCGGTTCGATCCTGATCGAAGGCAAGTTCGAAGGAGACATCAAGACCGAAGACCAGGTCACGGTCGGCCCGACGGGCAAGGTCAAGACGGACATCCACGCCCGGCGCGTTACCGTGGGCGGCACGCTCATCGGAAACATCACCGCGACCGAGGAGGTCAGCCTCCTGGAAAACGGTAAGGTCCTCGGCAACGTGAGCACGCCGAAGCTGATTGTCGAACAGGGGGTCGTCATTCAGGGCATGGTCTCGATCACGGCGGGCCGCTCCGAATCCATCCCCCAGATCATCAAGGACTCCTTCGGAGAAGAGGCGCAGCAGCTGTTCGAGAGCTCGACGAAGGCGGTACGCCGCGACAGACTCAAAGAGAACAAAGTCGATCAGGAATGATCCGTCTCAAGAACCCGGCGGAGATCTCGATCATCCGGGACGCAAGCGAGATTCTCACCGATACCCTCGTGCGTCTCGAGGAGATGACAGTCGAGGGGGTGGCCACCGAGGAGCTGGATCACTTTGCCCGGGACCACATCCGCGCCCGGGGGGCGGAGCCGGCCTTTCTCGGCTACATGGACTACCCCGCCTCCGTGTGCATCTCCATAAACGAAGAGGTCATTCACGGAATTCCAGGCAAACGCAGGCTCAAGGCCGGGGACATCGTGAGCCTCGATCTCGGGGTCAACCTCCGGGGCCACTACAGCGACGCCGCGGTGACCGTGGCGGTCGGCCGGATCGCGCCGGGCCGGGAACGCCTGATGCGCGTGACCCGGGAGTGTCTGGCCCTGGGCATCGAACAGGCGGTGGCAGGCAACCGCATCAGCGACGTTTCCCAGGCGATCTACGCCCACGCCCGCGGAAACGGCATGGAAGTGGTGCGGCAGTACTGCGGGCACGGCGTCGGCTTCTCCCAACACGAAGAGCCCCAGATTCCGAATTACGTCTCCAGGGGCCCCAATCCCCGTCTCAAGCCCGGAATGGTCCTGGCCCTGGAGCCGATGGTCAACCTGGGCGGCTGGGAGGTCGACCTCCTGGAGGACCAGTGGACGGTTGTGACTTCGGATCGCAGCGACTCGGCGCATTTCGAGCACACCATAGCGATCCTGAAGGAAGGCACCGAGATCCTCACCGCCCACGAGCACAAATCCCTGGCGCGGGTGTAAGAGCGTGACCAAGATCTTTCTGCCGTACCAGACCGTCCGGAACAACGCGATCAAGCTGGCCTACAGGATCTACAGCTCCGGCTTCATTCCCGACGTGATCTACGTCTCGCTGAGGGGAGGGGCCTACCTGGGCAACGTGATCAGCGAGTATTTCAAGTTCATCCGCCAGGAGGACCG
>Ga0068714_10002738_pt1 | contig 22117 bp, 18 predicted proteins | sample MTBNYHSulfiMetaG_FD_62988 | JGI IMG/M metagenome (GOLD analysis project Ga0068714, IMG submission 62988) | Enrichment culture microbial communities from rom New York Harbor, USA that are MTBE-degrading - MTBE-NYH (New York Harbor Sulfidogenic)... | ecosystem: Environmental > Aquatic > Marine >... | reverse complement strand
GAATCCTGGCGCCGGGAGGATATTTCTCCGCAGCGGTGGTCCACGGATCGGGTTGCAGTTGTTTCATGCCTAGGGAAACACGCTCCGTTCCCGAATCAAAATTCAGGACCTTGACCTTGACTTCCTCGCCGATCTTAATCATCTCGGAAGGATGTTTGACGCGCCCCCAAGACATATCCGTTATGTGGAGTAAACCGTCGAGTCCACCCAGGTCGATAAACGCACCGTAGTCCGTTATATTCTTGACGACACCAATGAGGACGTCTTGCTCCTGTATCTTCTTGAGGGTCAGCTCGCGAGCTTTTTGTCGGTGTTCTTCCAGAATGGCCCTACGCGAGATAACCACATTGCTTCGCTTCTTATTGTACTTGAGGATCTGGAATTCAAACGTCTTGTTTACGAGAGAATCCATATCCTTTACGGGACGCAAGTCCACCTGAGAACCCGGTAAAAAGGCCGGAACGCCGATGTCTACGGTGAATCCGCCTTTGACCCTGGCCGTTACAGTGCCTTTGATCACCTGGCCTTCGTTATACGCTCGGCGAATATCGTCCCATACTTTGATCTTTGCGGCCTTTTCCTTCGAAAGCAGGATCTCGCCGTCTTCATCCTCCCGCCGTTCCAGAAGAACATCAATGGTGTCACCCACCGCCACTTGAGCTTCACCTTGTTCGTCCAAGAATTCTGAAATCGCGATCTGCCCTTCAGACTTGTAACCCACATCCACAACAACAAAGTCTTTGGTGACCTGAATCACAGTCCCTGCGATGACTTCGCCCTCTTGGAGAGACCGCAGGCTCTCTTCGTACAGCTCTTTCATATCCATGGATTCCATCGATACGTCGTCTTCACGCATATCGGAATCCGGGCTTGCATCGCCATCGGCACCTGACATTGAATCGTCCTGCCCTGAAAACGCTTCTTGCTTAGCAGCGGAAGAGTTCACATCATCGGTTGCGTTCGGCGTTCCCGTTTGACCTCGCTCTTCCGGGTCCCTTGGGTTGTCGGTTTGGTTGTTCGTGTTAACGATTGGCTCCTCCATGCACAGTAACCCCCTCTAGTGTATTCACCATAATTGGCCCACACGACCGGTGAAAGATATACCCTACCAAAATCTCTATGTAAATGTCAAATTTCCAGTCCCTGAATTTTGCCCTTCAAGACTTTTAGCATCATGGCCAATACTTCGTCCAACGATCGCCTGGAAGAATCTATGATCTCGGCTCCCGGAGCGGGCCGGAGTGGCGCTTCTTTTCGTTCGCTATCCTGTTTGTCTCGCCTTTCAAGGTCTCGAAGGACTTCTTCTTCAAGGATTTCCCGACCTGAAGCCTTCAGCTCAAGATATCTCCGGTGCGCCCTCACAACGGGATCCGCTATCAAATAAAATTTGGCTTGTGCGTCGGGAAAAACCACCGTGCCCATATCGCGACCTTCGGCCACCAAGTTTGCACCCCGGGCAAATTCGCGCTGACGCCGCGACATAACCTGCCGCACTTCTCTTCGTTTGCTAAGCTCGGAGGCCAGGATGGCAACCTCGGGCCGGCGTATCTCGTTTGACACGTCCCTGTCTCCGAGGAAGATATGAACCTGCCCGTCTTCCTCCGAGACATATCGGATACGAAATGCGGCCAACAACGCTTCCAGAGCACGGTTTCCGCCCTGCCGGCGATGTTCACACACCATCAGGGCGAACGCCCGGTACATGGCTCCCGTATCCAGATACATGAAATCCAAGATTCGAGCCAGGAGTTTGCCGACAGAACTCTTTCCGGAACCCGAGGGACCGTCAACAGTGATCACCCACGAGGTCAAACGGTCCGACATTTGATTTCGTATCCTATATCCAACTGCCGGCTTCGATTATCCTGGGAGGCCACATTTGGTCCGGAGCCGGAGCACCCGTTCCAGTGATTCCACAAATCGACTGTTTTCTGAAGGAACACCTACATTTACGCGGATATACCTCGGGAGTCCGTAGCCACTCATGTGCCGGACAATCACTCCCTCTCTCAACAGGCCTTCGTATACGGCCTCTCCGTTGTCGACATCGATGAGAAGGAAGTTGGTTTGCGAGGACACAAAAGGACGCCCCAACCGCTTCATCTGTCCGTAGAAATAGTCAAGTCCTTCCCATGTAAGCTCCAAGGTGCGCTTCAGGTGGCGATCATCATCCAGCGCAGCTTCGGCTGCTGACAGCGCGAGGCTGTTGACGCTGAACGGCGAGCGAATCTGATTCAGTCGCGTCATCAGTTCCGGATTTCCCATCCCATAACCGATCCTTATGCCCGCAAGACCGTAGGCTTTCGAAAAGGTTCGAATCGTCAACAGTTGAGGAATATCATATAGATACTCACGACCGGAAAATGTCTCGGAACCTCTTATGAAATCCGCGTAAGCTTCGTCCAACAGAACGGGAACATCGTTTGGAAGTTCACCCATAAACCAGTCGAAATCCGCCTTTGAAATCGCAACACCGGTCGGATTGTTCGGCTGGCATATTACGATCAATTTGGTTTCGGAACCCACCGAGGCCAGCATGGCAGGCAGATCTAAACCGAAATTCTTTAATGGCACTCGTGTCACTCTGCCGCCGACGCTTTGAGCGCTTTTCTCGTACATGAGGAAAGAAGGGTGAGGCACCAGAACTTCTTCCCCGAGGCCCACGAAAACACGCATGCAAAGGTCTATGATTTCATCCGATCCATTTCCGAGGATCAGGCATGCGGGGTCGATCTTCCACCGTTCGGCCAACTTGCCGCGTAAGGCGGTTCCGTTGCCGTCCGGATACCTGTGGAGCCGCTTTAATGCTCTTTCGATGGCTTCCAGGGCCATGGGCGAAGGTCCCAGAGGATTCTCATTCGACGCCAGTTTGATGACATTTGAAATTCCCAGCTCACGTTGCAGCTCTTCTATCGGCTTCCCAGGAATATAAGGCGGTACGGACTGAATGTGCTCCAGTACCTTTTTCATGAATGGAAATTGCTCACTTGACATACTACATCCTACCGTAACGAGGACCGGATCAGCCGGATTCCCAGCGTGCCAATGCTGTCAACTCGGGTAGTTGGAACGATGACGAGGAAGAAATGACACAAAAAGGTTCAGATGTGAGAAATCTCGGTAGTATATCTGCTTACCTTGCTTTCTGGTTGATAAGTTTTTATTCATACATCAGGCTCCACCATTAATCAACGCTTTTTCTTTGCGGATAACGTACAAACCGCTTAACAGAACGAGGCTTAACCACTACAAGCGGCTGCTACTATTAGAGATAATTCAAATCAGCCGTACGTGGAAACACTCGGTCGGGAAAGCAAACCGCAGGATGGATCCGCACCGGTCTGCACATCGAGCGGCAGAAATGCCCGAAGATGACTGAACGGGTTGAAATTAACGCTCAAGGTGTTATAGACTTAATATCAACGGCATTTCGTTCGGAGAAGGAACGCGGTTTTCTAAAAACCGGGTTCTCGTACGAATAAAGAGATACCGGAACATAATTACAACTCCGTACATGATCTTGGTCGTGCTAGATGGGGAGCTAGCGGTGCCCTGTACCCGAAATCCGCTTTAGCGGGATCGAAGTCCTTCTGGAGGATAGCAGACCGTTGATGAAGGTCTTCGCCTCGGGACGAGATTGGAACCTGCGCAACAGACAATTGTGAACCCCGTCAGGTCCGGAAGGAAGCAGCGGTAAACAATGCGGTCTGTGTCGCGGATTTATCCAGTCTTTAAATCCCTGGTGAAAGTTTCTTCAGCGGTAACGTTCGAAAGAAGGTGCACGGCCAAGATTTTTTCATTCCTTTCTATCGGAAAAACGGATTCGCACGCTTCTCGCGACCAACCGTTGTGGCGGGACCGTGCCCGCTGAGCACTTGGACGTTGTCCGCCAAAGGGAAAATCTTGGTTTTCACGGACCGGATCAAGGTGTTGTAGTCACCTCCTGGAAAATCCGTGCGCCCGATGGAACCGGCAAACAAAAGATCCCCCACGAATACGACTCCGTCGGCTAAAATAGAGATCCCCCCCGGTGAATGTCCCGGCGTATGTAGAAATTTCAGTTCAATCTGCCCCAACAGGATCGTATCCCCATCCGCAACGTAGATGTCCGGCTTGGGTGAATTTTCAACGCGCATGCCCCATGCCGCGGCAGCCTGAGAAAGATTCTCCAGCATGGGCGAATCCAGCTGATGAGCCAGCAGTTTGGCGCCTGTAGCCTCTTTGATGGCTCGATTGGCTCCCACATGATCAAAGTGACCGTGGGTGTTGATGATATATTCGAGCCCAAGATTTTCCTGATTTAAAACAGCAAGGATGCGTTCCGCTTCATCTCCTGGATCGATTACAGCGGACTTTCGTGTGACCTCGCAACCCAGCACATAGCAATTGGCCTGTATAGGCCCCACGGCCATACCTTTAATAATCACAGCATTCTCCTTGAAGGCGTCTTATCATCTCTCTACAAACGGCTTCTACATTGTATTCAATGAAATCCGGAATCGTAATTTTACGAGCTGTCCAGGGATGAGTCTATGTTCGAGCCGCGTCCCCACGCAAGTGACGAAAAAGGACTAAGACATGGGTTATCAAATTCGTTCGGATATGTAAAGTCCGGGACAGCGGGTCTGAAGAACACATCGTCTCGTAACGCCCGGAAGAAACGGCCGGCATGGAGGGGCCTGTACGGGATGCCGAAGATGGGTCAACAAATCGTGGAAAAAAGAGTGTAAAAAGTATTGCACCTTTCCCCTTTTTTTGTAATAATGGTAACAAAACTGTACTTTCAAGTTCAAAGGAGCATGCCATGGCTCAAGTTCTGATCGCCGAAAACGATCGTGTTTGGAAAGACTTGCTGTCGGAGATTCTGTCCGAAGAACACGAACTCGTATTCTGGCAACAAGGCGGGAATGAACCTGGTATCCTGGAAGAAAAGCTGTTTGACGTAGCTATTATCGACAAAGGGCTTAATGGGTCCAATGGAAGCAAACTGCTGGAAGACATCAAGAAGGCTTCTCCTGAAACGGTTGTGATCATGACAAGCGAAGGAGACGACGCCAAAGAGGTGGTTGAGGCCATGCGAAAAGGGGCCTTCGACTACGTGATAAAGCCTTTTTCCCCGGAAAAAATTCGCAAGTCAATCGAACAGGGCTTGGAAAACCGGGCGCTCAGGTTCGAAATAGATTATCTACGTCGCAACCAGGACGTGGTCTACGATTTAAACAAAATCATCGCCGAGAGTCCCGCCATGAAACAGATCATTCATATGATCGAACGAGTGGCCAAAACCGAATCGACGGTTCTCATGACCGGCGAGACCGGCACTGGTAAGAGCTTTCTCGGAGGCTCAGTACATTTCAACAGCAAACGCGCCAAATCTCCCTTTATCAAGATCAACTGCGCTAACATGCCGGACACCCTTCTCGATAGCGAGTTCTTCGGGCATGAGAAAGGAGCCTTTACCGGAGCTACCAAGAGACGAATCGGACGATTCGAGCAAGGCAACGGAGGCACCGTTTTTCTGGACGAGATCGGTGAAATAAGTCCTATGCTGCAGGCAAAGCTCCTGAGGGTTCTGGAAGAGCGCGAGTTTGAGCGTGTAGGCGGAAACAAAACCATCAAAGTGGACGTTCGCATTATCGCCGCGACGAACAGGGCCTTATCCGAAGAAATTGACAAAGGCCGGTTTCGCGAGGATTTGTACTACCGAATCAATGTACTTAACATCCACTTGCCACCGTTGAGGGAGCGGCGGGAAGATATAGTCCTGCTTGCGGAATATTTTCTGGATAAGCATTGCCGTAATCTACGAAAAAAACTGACCGGATTCACGGAAGATGCTCTTGAAATGTTTCGAAATTACGATTGGCCCGGGAACATTCGTCAGCTTTCCAATATGGTGGAACGAGCCGTGCTTCTAGCAGATGATTCCGCCGTAGGAGTACAAAATGTGGCTTTGGGCACGTTTCCCAAACGGACCAAGTCCCCGCTCGAAGCCGGTTCTTCTCAGCCCGAAGGAACGCCCCCGGAAAAGATGCGTTCCCTGGTCGACAACGAACGTCAGCTTGTATTGGACGCTTTGGAGAAAAACCTTTGGATCCAGAAGGACGCGGCCGAGGACTTGGGAATCAGCCGACGGGTTCTTAACTACAAGATCAAGAAGCTCGGCATCACTCATCCGCGCTGGAGGAAAAACGTATAGGCCGGGTCGTCCAGCCCGACGACGATCCCTCCGCCCCTCCGGTTGGGCGTCAACGCTCTTTTAGGGACCTGTGATATTTCCGAGCTTCCTCTCCATATCTACGGAAACGTGGAGTCCGGAAAGCCGATGCGCAATACTTCCTTGTCTGTTAATCATAAAAGCCGCAGGAATCGCTTTTACACCCCACTTTCTGGCCAGTTTGGAATCGGCTCTCAAAATCGGGTAGGTGATACCGTTCCGTTCGGCGAATTCGATGATTTTTTCAGATGATTTGCTGTCCAGAGCCAGACTTAGGAAAACGACGTCGTTTTTGTGCTTATTGTAGTACCTCACGAGATCCGGAATCTCCTCTTTGCATGTGGGGCAGTACGTGGCCCAAAAAACGATAATTATGGGCTTTCCAAGATAATCCGAAAGCGTGACTTCCTTCCCGTACACATCCGGAACGGTAAAATTCAGTGCTCCCGTGATATCTACGGCGCCGGCGATGGAACCCGACATAAACGCCGCCAAAACCATAAGAAGGACCGCATAGTTTTTGATCGACGCCAAATACACGCTTTTTTCTTTATTGCGAACTGATTCTTTTCTCATACCTTACCTCCCTGACAGGTATCGGAAAAACACTCCAAACGCTTCAGGCATCCGCTTATCGTATAGGTTTCTATAGTAATGATCGTTTCGCGCTTGTCCAGGACCCCTAGTCTCTTTCAGTCCCCGGGTTCACCGTTGCAACCGGACAGGGAGCGTTCAGGATCAGGTGCTGTACCGTGCTGCCGAAAATCGCTTTTCCGACAGCACTGGTCTTGCGCACTCCGACAACCAGCATTTCGATGTGCTCGCGCATCTCGGAAATGAAAGCCATCAAGTCCTCTCCCGCGCTCCGCCCTCTGACCAGGATTCGGGTCTCCCAACCGATACCCGCCTCCTCAATCAGATTCTCGGCGCTACGGAGTTCTCGCACCAGGGCATTTGACAAGGCGCCTGCGTATCGCTCGGATACGTCAGCAGAACTCAATATCTGCATGATCTCCTTCTTATGCTGGTCGGGTATCCGGTCTCTGGGAACAGCATGCACCAACCAAATGGAGGTATTTCTCTGTTTTGCCTCTGAAATAGCAAACTGCAGGGCCTTTCTGGCCGAAATCGTCTCGTCGAACCCAACCATGATCGCCATAACCCTATCCTCCTCCGTTGTGTTTCCCGATTTCAAAGGGAGTGCTTGGGACGTACTCTGAACGAATAGCACGCCTTTTGGATTTTTAATACCGATTTTGATTCAACGACGCTCTGCCACAAGACGACCCGAAAACGGATCGGGCCAATGGGAGTGAGTCACAGGACGACCGGGAAGACATGTGAGCGAAAAACGTTTCATTGCACTTAGTGGGAGCCGCCGACCGCGCTCTCCCGCCCACATTTTCGTCCTAGAGTGCGATTCCGGGTCCGGACGTTGTTGTTCCTTTTTCGAGTTGGATCAGCGTAATTTCCGGACGACAGTTGATACGAACGGGCGCCACTATCGTTCCCAATCCACGATTCACGTACATTCGCTTATCCTGATTCTTGCCCGAAGCATACCATCCATGAGAATACGTGAGGCCCATCCTGGCCAAGGAGATCCCCCGGGTTCCCGGAATTGGAAAAATGCACTGCCCCCCGTGGGTGTGTCCTGCCAGAGTCAGATGCACATCGAGATCCCGTGCCTGCCGGAACACTCCGGGACGGTGCGCCAGAAGAAGACGGAAATTCCCAGGTTCACAGTGCAGGAGCAAATCCTTTAACTGGGGGAAATAGGCATCTCGCGTCCAGCGGGAAACGGGGTCATCCAGTCCGATGATCTGCAGTGAATCCGGGAGCTTTCTTCGATCCGCCAACTCGTCTTTCAGGAAAAACAGACGGCTTCGCCTCAGCTCACGTTCCATGGCCGCCATCCCAGTATAATAGTCATGGTTTCCCGGTACCACAAACGCGCCCAAGTCCGATCGCAACCCATCCAAAATACCGATGCCTTCAGGTATGTACTTGGCGTCATGGTTGATGATATCCCCGGTCACCACTACCAGACCGGCATTTAGACCGTTGATCGTTTCCACGGTTTCTCGAAGCTGGTCGGGAGAGAAATACGGACCAAGGTGAATATCACTGATTTGGGCGATGGTGAGTCCGTGCAGCTCTTCGGGAAGATCGTCATATTGCGCCCGGTATCTGTTTATACTCACCTGATGGCTTTCACCATAGGCGGCGTACGAAAGCGAAGCAGCTCCGACGGCAAAGGCCCATTTGCCTGAAGTACTCAAGAAATCCCTTCGTTGCGGTTCAAATCCGGTGGAAGGAATCCACCGGGCTGCGAAGGCCCGATAGGCAATGGGAATCATGAGAAAGCATCCAACGAAAACCACGGTGAAGACATAGATGGCGTAAGGATACAGGATAAGGTGGCGCAGCCATAAGGACTGATCTATGGCGTCACGATATCTGAAATAAGTCATGGGAACGCCTACAAAAGCCATTGCTGAGAGCAGGTAAACGCTCATTTGAAATGATCGCGACTTTTCCCGGAACCATGTCCAATTTCTGAACAGGATCTCCAGGACACATATCTGGAGCATCATAATCAATATCAAAAAACCCATCACCATCAGAAGAAAATGATTCATCGGTAATAAACATCTCCCTTGCTCGGAGTCTGACACCCTTGCCAAGGCGTGCCACTCCTGCGAATCCAATCAATCCAGTCCGGCGAGCATCTTCTGAAAAAGAACTTCACCGGACGGTTTCCACTCACGTCGATCGAATTACACGTTGAAGCATATGCTCGCGGTGTAGGAAAACGCTGTTTTAGGTCAAAAACCCTGTGGACATCTTAATCATCATTTTTTCTTACAAAAGGGTCCGGCAGCAACCCGAGTGGAAATATTCATAGTCAAATCGGGGAATCCCTCTCAGCTTTTGTTTCCGCACCCATTCGTTCCCGACGGCGGCGAGCTCCGTCTCATTTTCAGGTCTCACAGGTCGGTCCGGTAGGGCGACCCTTCCGCCAAAGACTCAACTGCCTGCGGGCGATCCGCGTCAGGATCCCTACTCGGCAAAACGGCTATCCGATCATATACGGGTCGCTACATGGGAGCAAGCAGTTCTCCATTCTTAACGATACTCGGCATCATTCCCGGCTTTCGAGACGACGTTAACCGGTTGAATATGAATATCTCCTTATCGAATTTCCCCCCAGATGAGCCTCCGAACGAATACAAGGCGGGAGGTCCCTTTCAACGTTTGCACGGAAACACCCGTCACGATACACGCTCTTTCCCTCTTTTCACGATCTCCGTAAGTTCGAGTAGGCTCGCAGCGGTTAACTTGGCCGTTTCCAGGCCGAAGGAATCCTTCAGCACTTGATGTTTGTCTTTGGGATCGAATTCGCCCGTACCGCCCAGGCTGCTGACGGCCGCGCCGCCGAAGGTGGCCGACGAGCCCGGTGTGGCTATCACCATCTGCCACGTCATAAATGCCCAGTGCAGCGTCATGAGGGTGCTTTCGATACCCGAGTTCCTGTACCAACTCACGGCAATTCCGGCCCCCGTCTTGTGTTTGAGGGACCTGGTCACACGCTTGCCGTAATCCAGCGCGCGCAGTCTGTCCAGAAGGGCCGCCATATGTCCTGAAAGACGGCCGATATAAACCGGAGTGGCCAGCAGTAGGCCGTCAGCGTCCAGAATGGCCCGGTAAATTCTCGCCATGTCGTCTTCAATAGAACAGAATTTTCCTTCCTCCTGCTTTAGAAGACACCAGTTGCAGTGGATACAATCCTGGACGGTTTTCCCATGCAGGGTCACGATTTCGGTTTGAACGCCTTCCCGTTGAATCGATTTGAGCGCTTCCTCCAGAATGCGTTCCGTGTTCGAGTTTTTGACCGGACTGCCGCAGATTCCCAAGATCTTGATCATGGCCGAGTTTCTCCTTCCCGATAAAAAGTAGGTATTGAGGGGATGTTGGTGGGAACACGTTGTCATGAGTTCCTTTCCGTGCATGATTACATTTTTCAGCCTTTGGATGCCGCGCCGCACCGACCGGCCTTACGTATAATACAAACTCCATGTCCGGAGTGCAATGACGCTATCCCACGGCAGATATCTCTCATCGGCCCCATTTAGAGCATATTCACCGGATCCACATCCAGGATTGCTGTTGCCTTGAACGGTTTTAACAACGGGTCGCACCGAGGCCAAACCTGATTGAGAAATCGGTGCATTGTCGCGGATTCAGCCGCCTTTATCAGAATATGCCAGCGATACCGGCCTTTGAGCTTTCCAAGCGGCGCCGGGGCCGGACCCAATACGCGTATACCCGGGAAAAGGTCGGCTCGTTCTCTTGCAATACGGCCCAGCGTCCAAGCAGCATCACGGCTCTTAAGTGCATCCGTACAGGAGATCCGAATGGTAGCCAGCCGGCAAAAGGGAGGGTATGTCAGTTCCTTTCGATGCACGATTTCGTCAAGGTAAAAGGCATGGAACTGATGCGTGCGGGCATTCTCGATGCAGTAATGATCCGGATGATACGTCTGGATGACGACGTCTCCTTGTTGTTCACGCCTGCCGGAACGGCCCGACACTTGGCTCAGTAACTGGAACGTGCGCTCCGTTGCAGCGTAGTCGGGAAAATGGAGTGAATGGTCGGCAGCCAGTACCCCTACCAGTGTCACACCTGGAAAGTCCAGGCCTTTGGCAATCATCTGGGTTCCCACGAGGATATCCACTTCACGACTATGAAAGGACTTCATAAGGCGGAAAAGATCCTTTCGTGATGAAACGGAGTCCCTGTCCATACGGGCAATCCTGGCTGAAGGGAATTGGTCGCTCAATGTTTCCTCGATCTTTTCCGTACCCGCGCCCAGCGGAATCAAGCGGGGAAATCGACACACGGGACATGCATCCATGTCGGAACTTGTGAATCCGCAGTAGTGACATAACAGCGTTCCGGACGTTTCTTTCTCATGCGCATGGAGGGTCAAGGACACATGACAATGGGGACATTGAACCGTATTCCGGCATCTGGGACAGAACAGGAGTGGAGAGTAGCCACGCCGGTTCAGAAATAGCAGCGTTTGATTTCCCCCAAAGAGGTTCTCCTGAATTCGCTCGAGAAGTTGCCGGGAAAATCGAGTTCCGATCTTTTCCAGACTCATGTCCACCACATGAACTTTAGGCAACAGGCTTTTCCCAATACGTTTCGGAAGCGTAAGCGTTCGATACTTTTTCCCAACCGCGTTGCGGTAGCTTTGAAAAGAAGGCGTAGCGCTGCCCAACAGAACAACGGCGTTCGCCAGTTTTGCCCGCACCAGGGCCAGGTCGCGAGCATGATATCTCAGTCGATCTTCCTGCTTGTATGCCTGTTCGTGCTCTTCATCCACAACAATGAGCCCCAGATTCCGAAGTGGTGCGAAAACAGCGGAACGAACCCCCAAAACGACGTCTGCTTCCCCTCGAACAATGCGCATCCACTGATCATATCGTTCGCCCTGAGTAAGACCGCTGTGAAGAAGGGCCAGACGATGCCCGAATCGGGACCGGAGATATCCCTCCATCTGGGTCGCCAGGGTGATTTCCGGGGTCAGAATCAGAGCCGTCTTACCGAGCGCCATAGCCTGATGAACCGCCCGTAAATATACCTCCGTCTTTCCACTGCCTGTAACGCCGTGCAGCATGTAAGGCTGAAAGGAGCCGCTGTTCAAGCTTTCGTAAAGGGCTTCCAGCACTTGTTTCTGATCGCTGGAAGGTTCTGGTTCCTTTCCGGAAAGGTAAAGCTCTTGATCAAAAGGATCCCTGTATCCCTGCTCCGAACGCACCCGAATCCATCCTTTCTTCTCCATGCTTTTCAGTGTGGGCGTGCAACCCGGAAACCGGGCCGTTACCTCGCTCTGAAGCACCTCGCCCATGTCTGCCACTAATTCCCAGATCGCTCTCTGTTTCCGAGTCGGTTTCCCCGGAACGTCGCCTTTTTGGATTATCTTTACCTCCAGCGGACGGACCGTGTCGCCTTTGAGCCGCATACCCGTTTCTATCCAGCCTTTTCGTTCCAGAGAACGAACAGCGCGGATGAGAGCATTGTCTTTTACCCGCGCAGCCGGCGCGGCCATCCGAACGGATCTCTTATGAGCCAACGAGGACAGGATTCGCCGCTCTATGTCGCTGCAGCCTTTCGGGTTGGCTTCCCGAGTTCCAGCCTCTGTCAGCCAAATCTCTTTAAGAGTCCGCACGGAAAGTCCACCGGGCAGTCCCGTTTGGATGACCAGACCGATGGGGTAAAGGTAGTATTCCGAAATCCATTTGTAGAAGGGAATCATTTCTGGCGGGAACAGCGGCAGTGGATCCAGAATCTCGGCGATTGTTTTGAGTCCTCTATCGGGTCGAACCCGACGCAGTTCCAGAACATAACCACCCAAAGACCGCGATCCAAAAGGCACGAGTACACGATGCCCTACCTTTAGATCGCTTTCCAACGGCTTCGGAACCAAATACGTATATGGGACACGCACCGAGAGCGGTACCGCGATCTCGGCCAACATGGGAATTTCAGAACGCTCAAATGTCACGGCATCTAACTCCGTCCTCCGATCCTACACTGCGGGTCTTTCCCTGAGTGAGCGCACCTTTTCAATAAGCGATCCCTGCGTCAAGTTGACATGTGCCCGATCTGAGCAAGACGATTTTGATGAGCCCGTCTCTCTCTTCGTCTCACATTTTGATTCCGATTTCACCACTCCGATCGGTAGGGCAATGGGAAAAAGATTCCATTTGTTCAGGGGATATCCGGTAAAGCCCTTGTGGAACCTTCCCTGCCACCGGCCACGGATTCCCACCATGCCGACGGATGCGCAATATACGTTTTGATCGATGCCCGGTCGAATCGGCGTTCGAGCCAGGGCAAACACTTCCAGTAACGAGCGGGAAGGCGCATTGCAGGTCCATAGCTCCTTGACAAAATGATCTGTATTTTCGATGCTTGGGAACGGAATTCATTCACGTTTACGTCACGGTCCCTGCGAGGAAAAGCATGGTCATCAACAGGCTCCAACTACAAGGTCTCGTCGCCGGTGTCACGCTCTTCATTCTGTTATGCGGAAATGTCGATGCGGCAACGCTTCGGATTCGGGCAGCCCACACAGAAAGTTTGACACATGCCGTCAATGTGGCGCTTCTCGTATTCAAACATAAGACCGAAACTCTGACCAATCAAATCATCGAGGTGGAAGTCATACCCGAGGGCCGCATCGGCGACGCGCCCTCCCTTTTCGATCAGATGTTGTTGGGACAAATACAACTGGCCGTTATTCCAATAAGACTGACTCTGAATATGCTTCCTCAAGCAGCCCTCGCCGAAATGCCATTTTTTTTCGATAACCGGAAGGCCGGGTTCAGGGCTCTGAATGGCGATTACCGAGACGCGTTGTTCCCTTTATTCGAGGACAAAGGCCTGGTTCCTCTGGCCTGGGTTTATTACGGCAGCCTGGCCGTAATAAATGCCGGCAAGCCCCTTCACAATCCTGAAGATTTCAAAGGATTACGGATTAATGGTCGGGAAGACCCTCTGTTTTATGATTCCATGCGGGCTCTAGGAGCCGTCCCCAGCAGCATGAGCGGGGAAGCTCTGACCGGCGCCGTAGAAAACGGAGACGTCCAGGCGCTTCAGATACCCCTCGATCTGGTCTTGAACGCGAACCAGCAAAAAATAAATCGCTTTGTGACCGCATCTTTCCAAATGTTGGATATGGGTCTCCTGGTGATCAATGCGGCCTTTTGGCAGGGCCTTGTTCCCAAGTTTCACGCTATATTACGGGAAGCTGCAGATGACTTCGAAGCGGTCAATCGGGGTTATCAAGTCCAGCAAGAAGTAGATCTGCTCCGCAAAGCCACCGCTCGTGGACTTTCCGTAAAAGTGATGGGCAAAAACCAGAGAGCGCTTTTTCGGCAAAAGATGACTCCGTTGTACGAAAATTGGCGTCACCTGTTGGGTCCCGGGTGGTTCGATACTTTTTCAAATATTCTTGCCGAACAGAACCTCTACTGACCCGAATGATTCAGGGAATCTTTCGCCGTTCATCGGCAAGGAAAACAACGGTTATGTCTTGGCGGGACCTATAAAAAGAAGCTGCGTTTTTGTCTCAACGATCCGGTCAGTTGGCGGCCGCCAGGTGTTTCTCACCATCGAGTATAGGTCCGAATTTGGCCACCCGCTCTTCAAACGCTTGCCGATGATCGGGTGAAAGTGACTTCATGACAGTCGACTGTGCAAGCACCTTTAACGGATTCACGTGCTTACCTCCCATCGTCATCCTGAAATCGAGGTGAGGGCCGGTAGCCAGACCCGTTTGACCGACCCATCCAATCAACTGACCTTGTTTGACCCTTCTCCCCGTTTTGACGTTTTTGGCAATGCCTCGAAGGTGACCGTAGCTCGACTCGATACCGTTATGGTGCCGAATTTGGACAAACCGGCCAAAACCGTTTTTCCAGCCACAAAAAAGGACTTTTCCATCGCCGATCGTCTGAACCGGAGTCCCCGAAGGGGCTGCGTAATCTATTCCCAGATGGGGTCGATATTCTTTCAAAATAGGATGAAATCGTCTGTATGAGAAGTTGGAGCTGATTCTTCTGTATTGCAACGGAGATTTCAGAAAGGCTTTTCTGAGATTGCGGCCCTCCGAATTGAAATAATCTTCCCGGCCCTCTTCCTCTTCGAACCAGAAAGCATCCAGCACCCTGCCGTTATTGACAAAACGCGTCGCGAGGATCACGCCGTCCCTCACGAACTCGCCGTCGCGATACCAGGACTCGTAAATGACTTTGAATGAATCCCCCCGCCGCAAATCGACCAGAAAATCCACATCCCAACTGAAGATTTGCACCAGTTTATGAATCAACCCGGGGCTCAAGCCTGTCTTCCGGGCGCCCATGTAAAGCGAATTTTCAATAGTTCCTTCAGCCATACGGAGCTTCGGCATCAGAATCACAGGCTCTTTTGCCACACTATACCCATCAGCGGCATAAGTGATGACCAACCGGTAATCATCCTCCTTCTCGTATACCAAATCGAGCCAGTCCGATGCGCCTTCCCTGCTCCTCAGAGTCAGGCTATCCCCCACTGCGATGCTTCTGAGGTCCACTGCCTTTCGAACCGATCCGATAATCTCGGCGACTGTATTTCGCGGTAGGCCAAGCTTGGCCGCTTTTTGGAAAAAAGTATCGCCTTTTTTGAACCTCAGGGTTTTCTCGACGATACGGGCCGCGTCCGGAGAGACAGCGTCGGCAGAGGCCGACCCGACGGATCCGCCCGTGCTCATCCCCTTCCGCAATTCTTCCCAATACACGAACCCCAGCGACTCCGAAGCACTTTTTCCTGTCGTTTGACGGAAACGGGGCGCATCAGGTCCGGAAAATGCTGATTTGTTTTCAAAGAAAAGGGAAATATCGTGGTCCTGAAGGGAAATAGAAAATTCCGTTGAGGTGGACGGAGAAGCGGAAAACACCCATCTGAACGAGGGTTGGAGCCCTTCATTCAGTACCAAAGCTTGATCGGTTTCGCCTTGCGTTAATTCCGGAATGGGATTGATACGGGCTGTGCCCAATACCCAAGAGTCGTAACCAATGAGCAGGCTTAGGGATACAAAGACAATGAAACCAATGAGGAGTTTGGCTCCCCTACCTACCTGGAAATCCGCGCTCAATCCGCCCATGGCTCCCCTTTGTCGCCTCGGGATGCACTAAATGCCGTGCATCTCAGATACCGAAGTGTTAAGAACTTGAATACATAGTAGATGGAAAATCGCACCTACATACGCCCAAGAGCAATCAAGAACAACCATCCCCGACGTTTTCGGACTTTTTTTCTTTTTTCTGAAAAATATCGATCTTTTTCGGAAAAAGCCCTATTTCTCTTTGCCACCCCCTACTAAGACATCCCCGAAACACTTCACCTCTAGGTTTCTCCATTTAATTTCCTATAACAGTGTTTCCTCGAGAACACAAGAATTAAATTTGTATGTATGGAATATCTCTCACGATATGACCCTTCGACGTCACAGTATCAGGATCCGTTCGTATCTTTAAACGAAATAAATAGTAAGCTCCCCTATTTTTTTATTGTCACCTCCGACACAATGCGTTTAAATGCTAAATTCGCAAGAAAATCAGCAACAGGGCATGCCATTCACGCGAAATGTCTTGTTTCTCCGTGCCCGAGCACTTCCTTGCACTAAACCAAGACAGATCAAAGGCTTGTTGATCACCTTGATAAGGGCCCCTACTTCCGAGCGTATCGATACCTGTTCGGTACGGCCTATGTTCAAGATGAATCCTGTTGCGGAAGGCAAATGCGTGAAAACCAATACATGATGCCTTCGCAAAAACCCGTTGGCGCATCTGGGACCTTATAAAATCAACAGGTTAAACGCATCAAAAACGCGGCCGTTGAAGGTTCTTACGAGACATCGATACCTGCGTTTGGGACTGGGTGCTACTACCGGTCCATCCTTCGTATCCGACGTTTAGTTCTTGCGCAGGCTTGGGGAATATTGTTAAACGAAACAAGGTGGCTGAAAAGCCGGCCTTGAGATCCGAACGGATGATTTTCGATCACCGAAGGGTACTTCTCATAAGAAGGTTCCTTCGGGATTCCCTCCTACTTTTCGACCCTGTTTTGGGTGCACGGCCTCCAAAACGGATAATGAATCTCTTTTATGGAGGCGGTACTCCTTGGAAAAGAAGACACGGCAGAAGATCATCAGACTTCAAAAGCGGATCCGGTATATGCTGGCCAATGCTCCGGATGAATTCGGACTCGTGCCCGAACCGGACGGATACATTCCGTTCAAAGAATTGCGGCAAGCCGCCTCCGAAGAAGAAGGCTGGGGATTTCTGCGCATTTCCCATATTCACGAAATGCTTATGCACGATCGCGAAGAACACTTCGAAGTAAGCAATGATCGGATTCGATCCATCGAGCGGTCCGACCGCGTGGGCGCCATCGAGCCTATCGCTTCTCCAAAAATTCTCTACATTGCCGTACGCTCGCGAGCCTGGCCCCACATAGCTGAAAAAGGTCTTACACCATACACCGGTTCGTGGATCGTCCTGGCTCGTGAAAAGGACATGGCGATGCGACTCGGCAGGCGAAGGGATCCAAAACCTACTTTGCTTGAAATACGGGCCGAACATGCTCAATCGCATGGCGTCATCTTTTTCTCTTCAGGGACTCGATTGGTCCTCACCCAGTCCGTTCCCCCCGAATACATCATGGGCCCTCCCATAAAGAAGGCCGAAGAGGTCGTAAAGCCGAAACCCCCCGAAAAAACGCCGGACCTTCACCTGTCTGGATCGTTCGCGCTTGACCTCGAAAGAGTATACTCCCCAAAAACCGGTCGTCCAAAGCACGAATGGAGACCGGACAAGCCGCCCGAGAAAAAGGACCGGCGCACGAAAGGGAGAGACAAGCACGCACAAAGGCAGGCCAGGGGAATGAAAAAAGGGAAAGCCTGAACAGCCGGCGCCGATCATGATTCAATTGCAGTCTATTCGTTTGCGTGAGGGCATCATGCCGATGCGAAAACCTGAAACACTTCAGGGTGCAAAATATTTGAAAGAGTTATCCTCTGCGCCTTTTTTTCAAGACCTTTCGCACCGGCGCCGGCCGGCGGAAGATTTCCGTCCGTATGAATTTTGTGAAGGGTTCCCGAAGCTCCCTGTCAACGGATACGAAAAGCCCGGTCATAGACCGGCATGATACAGACTTCGACATCAGAGGAATCGCCGGGATAACAGACCAATGGGACTGACCGCGTTCAATGAAGAACAGCTTGCAGTCGTGCATCATGCCGTAGAAATCGCCGAAGAGGTCACGGCGAACTATTTCAGAATATCTTCCAGTGAATGGAAGCGCATGCGGTACGACATAAAAACGCTTCAGAATTTGACTCAGGGGGAAATCACCAACAAGGCCTTCGCCCAACTTTTCAAGTATTCCAGAGAACCGCAAGTGCCCCCCCGGCCACAGCGGGTGCTGGATTTCTATCTGATCTGTTTACAGGATCACAAAATACTGGAAGCACTGATACGCGAGCCCGGGCTTACATTGCTCTGTCTGTGTCTCTACATCCTCACCCACGAACTGGTGCACGTGGTGCGCTTCTCCAAGTTCTTCAAAAGGTTCGATTGCACGGAAGCGGAACGCGAAAAGGAAGAAAGCTCGGTTCACAGCATGACCTACGAGATTCTCAAAGCACTCTCCTGGCCCGACATGAAACATGTCCTGGAGTCCTACACTTTATTCCGGGAGGTGGACCGGGTGGTGCTGTAGCGGATGAAACCCATTCCGATGGTCTCGTAAAAAGTCTGCAAAGACGTCACCCCGGCGAAAGCCCGGGTCCAGAAGCTGTTAAAAATACTGGATTCCGGCTTTCGCCGGGGTGACGTAAAATGGTAGTTTTTGACTTTTTACGAGTTCATCCATCCTGGAATTGACGCAGAAAGCGGCCATCGGCTCCCGGCCGGCGCTTTCGAAGAAAGCGGAAGCCTCCGCCTGAACCATGGAGCGAAAAAATGCATCACCATTTGAACGTAAACTGTGAGTACGGTAGGGACAGGTTCCGGACCTCCGTGTCCGAAACCAGCTGAGGATACCTGGACTGGAGAATTCTGAAGTATTTCCTGAATCGTTCAGTGTCTTTTCCAAACTGGTCTTGAATGAGTATGCGGACCATGCTCGGCCGCTTTAATACTTCGGGGGACACGTTTCCTTTGAGGGCATCAGGACGGAACAGGTTTATGCCCAAGTTCCCCAGGTACAAGGCCGGGACCGCGCCCACCACTCTGAAGCGAAGCGGCATGACATTGAAGCTGTCGGCTTTTCTGATTTCGTAGGTGCGTTGCCACCCTCCACCAAAGGCCTCGGTGGCATGCCATACGTGCAACGCCATGATCTCGTAGTCTCCGTCCGGCAGATCCAAGGTCAGCAACTGATTTTTGGCCCGGCCTTCGTATAACACACGGGTCTTGATGTTAACGAAGCTTATACCCACCTGATCGTTTCCGGACAGGCTCCCCTGATAATAACTCCTGATACCCATAAAAACCACTTTGTCGAGCGAGCGTTGGGTGGGAGCCTCCACGGGCGTCATCGAAACACACCCCAGACAAAGCATCAGCAGACATAACGCAACTGGAAACCAAAAAAAGGCGATCGGTTTGGCCCACGGAACTCTGCGGCTGGATGGCGGTTTTGAAGTTCTCATACGAAAACTACTATAGGGATAGAAGAGCCCAACTGTCAAGGGACTCCGCGCTATACCGGCCACAAATATTCCTGTCGGGGTGTTCAAAAGATCCAGCAATCCTGCTTACGGGGACGGCCCCTGAATCGGTGAAAAAGGCACTGTGCGCGTCCAAAATGTGGCCGGCTTTATCCTTCCGTGGATCTTGGTGGAGGCATAAGTCCCATGATAGGTCCACCAGTACGTTCACACAATTTTCCTTAACAGCACTGCATAGCGCAAGCTCACTTAACGGCGCCTGCACCGTGCTCAATAAAACAAAATGAATTCCGTTTTTGAGCTAAATCCTATTCGTTTGACAGAACGGCGGCCGCCGCAAGGAATAAATCGGAGTCGCGGACCACGCCGACGAGTTTCCCTTCTTCAATTACGGGAATCACTGTAATTTTGTTGCGATACATCAGCTTGAGCGCATCCAGCAACGGAGCTTGAGGGCCGATCGTACCCTTCACTTTGAGCATGACGTCCCCGACCTTGGTTTCGGCGTTTTCCCGAACCCGGGTCTCGAAACTCCGGCGCGCTTCGTCGTGCTCGGCGGCGTCACCCTCGGCAAACGCCACCGACAGACCGAGGCTTTGCAGCCGCGCACTCAACGTTCCCGCAATCTCAGGGACGAGCACATTTAGAATGCGACGGAAGTCAAGAATTCCAACAAGTTCTCCGTTTTCGTCGAGCACCATACTGGTCCTGTGACCGGCTTCGGTGCATTTCCCAACCTCGATCTGACAGTAGATCTTTCTCAGATCCTGTACCGCTTCTTTGAGTGTGCTGTCATGGGTGGTGGTTGCATAGTCGGCGATCGGGGTCATCACGTCTTTAACCTTTTGCTTCAGGAACATCCCGGTTACCCTCCTCTGAATTGGATTTGTGAGCCACGCGCATGTAATTCCTGGGCCGGTGCTCTGCCGACCTTTCCAGGCAAGGCATGGAAAAGACCTGGGGTCCCGCCGGGGCCGAACCGGGCCCGACGAACTTGCAGACTTTCGCGAGGATCGTCAGATCTTGTTGCCAAACCCTTTGGAGGCCGTGTTTCGGACGATGGTAACATAGAATTCCCTGGTCGGGATAGAGAATAGGTTTAGCTGATGAGAAAAAGAAGAAGGGAACCGATCATTCAGCTGGATGGTCACCTAGCTCAAGGAGTAGTGGAAATCATCGTGATAGAGGTGCACACGGCTGAGAGGATAGGATAGGGAGTTTCACTTCCACCGTTGGGCACATGAGAATAACCAAACATTCAGCACACTGATTCTATTTCGTCACTTTTACGAAATTCCTCTTCACGAATCCAGTTCGTGCCGGAACCGTTTACTAACCAATGCGGTGAACAGTTACTGCGTTAATATCCTCGGTGATTGGCCGGTCTGCGGCTCCTGTCACGCAGGCCTCGGCAAGCGACCCGATGACGTTACTGCGAACCTTGAAAATATCGACTGCCTTGCATGCCACAATCCTGAATACGCGAGCCGGCGGGTCAGACTACCGGACGATTCGCTGGGAGTGAGCAATCCCACGGACAGCATGGTCCGGAATGTCAGCGCTCCCACCCGAGCCAACTGCCTGTGATTCCGGTGTATCGATTCCGGAATCGTCTGAGCGATAACTCCCTGCTGGAAGACGACGCCAGAGAAACCTACGATGCGCTGCAGAACGGGACCTACGCCACGTCCCGGACGGTGGGTTCCGTCAGGAACATAGGGAGCAAGTTGTTTCCGTTCAAGTACAAAACGGCGACACAGCCCAAAAAAGCCTCGGATCACCGACTCATCGCCTTGGATACGTTCGAGTACCTCAAGGGTTCCGGTAATGTGGCTACAGCCATTGAAAAGGGTCTGGTCAACATGGGATATCCGGCCAATACACCCTTCGAATGGGTCGTCACAGATACGTATCAGCTCTTGAAGCATGGCATAGAGCCTTCCTCTGCAGCCCTGCAATGCAACGATTGCCACGGCGGAGACGCCCGCATGGATCTGATCTGGGATATCGGCTTAAAACCGCTACCTCTTACCTTTGCGCACAATGTCACGGCGGGAAGAAACACTTGAAGGATGCATCCCATTTTGATCCTGGAAACCGTTGATTTCGGCCGCGAAGGATGGAAAAAGAGAAAAATACCGGCCAAAAATCGCCTATAACTCTGTTCGGCCGGACGTATTTTCGCTATAATAAAATATAAGGTAATATGGGATATCATTATGCGAAGGTCACAAGTCTCGCCTTCGGCAGTTCAGATGGAGAAAGGACAATGCCGGCATTATAGACTCGGGAGGTGTGTATGAACTCGAGACACATAACGGTCGTGGCCGCATTATTTTTCTGTATGGTTTTCACAAAGTTCGTTTTCGCCGAAGAAGTAGTCTACGTGGTGAATAACTATTGCCATTCAGTACCCACCCAACCTGATTTCTCCGACATAGTCATGATTCGGGCGGGCAACATGGAAATCATGGATACCGTGAGAATACCAGGCATCATGGACGCCCATTCCATGGCAGTCACCAAGGGTCAGAATCGTCTGTGGGTCACCTGTCCCAACGGGTATAAGATCGTTATCATCGATACGGTGTCCCTGGAAGTGGTCAAGACAATAG
>Ga0068714_10002737_pt1 | contig 22119 bp, 25 predicted proteins | sample MTBNYHSulfiMetaG_FD_62988 | JGI IMG/M metagenome (GOLD analysis project Ga0068714, IMG submission 62988) | Enrichment culture microbial communities from rom New York Harbor, USA that are MTBE-degrading - MTBE-NYH (New York Harbor Sulfidogenic)... | ecosystem: Environmental > Aquatic > Marine >... | reverse complement strand
TCTGATGCGCAGTAAGCTCAGTTGCCAAAAAACAATTTGTGGTGCCAAGAACTTTTTTACCACACCTATCTATTTGTAATTACAAAATATTATTTTTTTAACTGTTGAAGATCAGTTAAGCATATTCATCATGACAATTCATTACCACCACCATCAGGGAAAAAATAATCAGGCTTTAGAACTCCACGACCCTTCGCATCGGCACCATCAAAATAAAAACTTCCTCATCATCGTCCTGACGCTCACCGCTTTTTTTTTCCTGGTGGAATTTTTCGGTGGTTTATGGACCAAGAGCTTAGCACTTTTATCTGACGCCGGGCATATGCTTTCCGATATTGCTGCTCTCGGGTTAGCGCTTTTTGCTCTTTGGGCCTCCGGTAAACCCGCGCATGCGAAAAAAACTTTTGGTTACTATCGGGCTGAGGTCCTCGTAGCCTTCATAAACGGAGCAGCCCTGGTAGTAATCGCCCTCATCATCTTTCATGAAGCCTATGAACGAATGCAGGTCCCGGTAAACGTAAAAAGCATCCCCTTGTTAGTGATTGCCTCTGCCGGTCTGATGATAAACCTTATCGGGGCATATATTCTTTCCCGGGGAGGAAAAGAAAATATTAATATCCGGGGAGCCTTTATCCACGTGCTCGGTGATGCACTCGGATCTCTGGGAGCAATAAGCGCTGGTCTGGTTATCTGGCTAAAAGGCTGGATGTGGTTCGACCCTTTGGTGAGTTTTTTTATCGGATGCATCATCATCTACAGCGCGTGGCGGCTTTTGTGGGATACCGTCCACATTTTAATGCAGGGGGTTCCCGGACATATTGATCTCGAAGAAATAAAGAAATCGATGGTGCACGTTGAGGGAGTAAAATCAATCTGCGACCTCCATGTCTGGACTTTAACCTCACACGTGGAAATGCTCAGTGCCCATGTGGTTGTGGAAAATGTCCTCCAGAGCATGGTGATTTTAAAAAAGCTCCAGAAGATCATGCAAGAACGTTATGGAATAGAACACGTTACCATCCAGATCGAGGATGATTCCATAGGGACCTGTAATTATTTCGTTTAAACCCTCAGGCTTTTCACGTAAAATCTTTCTCCCATCCCTTGAGGATTTAATTTACCCAGTTAGAAAATTCTCTAACGGGGTTTAATAATAGTGATAATTGCCCAAAAGGCAGTTACGATGCCGGTTTTATTGTGCCACCCTGAACTCGTTGCAGGGTTTCACGAGATGTTGAAACAAGCCTGCCCTGAAGATTCTGAACCACTACTGAAACAAATTCAGCACAAGGTTCAAGAATAACACGTTCAGAGTTCAGCATGACACTATTATCGCTGTGAGAAATGCTGTGCCCATCCGAGAAATTCAAGGCTTTTTGGCGTACCAGTATAGGTCTGCTTAACTTTTTTGCCTTGATACGTTAAATTTTATTGAGGTTGGCGTTTTTTTTAAAAATTATTATCTTGTCAGGCAAAAGAAATAAGTTTAGAGTTAAAAACTTATAGAAAGCACGGATCAGGTGTTGTATGGCAAGGGGAAATTTGGTAGAGTATTTGAAAAATACCATACATTGCTTTTGTTTTCCGGAGAGATGACCGAGCTGGCCGAAGGTGCACGACTGGAAATCGTGTGTACTCCCAAAAGGGGTACCGAGGGTTCGAATCCCTCTCTCTCCGCCATTGTTTGCGATAGCCGGGTCCTGCCGCAACGAAATATTACGAACCCCGTCAGATCCGGAAGGAAGCAGCGGTAGTAAAACATTTCGTGTGCCGCAGGGAAACCTGGCTATCGTTAAAAAAAAGAAGTCAGGAGACAGGAGACACAAAGCAGAAGACAGAAGGCAACAAAAAGGAGTCAGGAGACAGAAGTCAGTAGTCAGAATAGAAAAAACTTGGATTCCGTTAAGCCTTTTTCAATAAAATTATTCTGAATTCTGACTCCTGACTTCTGTCTCCTGAGTAAAAAGGCTACCAAACTTGATGAATCCGTAAAACGTCGAAAATCAGACGGCACAGTAAAAAGCTTCAGATGCAAGGCGCGCAAATCCGACGGAATGAGACGTACTTACCTGTACGCCGCAATGACGGAGGATGCAGCGCAACGCCGCAGATGGACTTTTTACCAAGCCGTCAAAGTTAAATCAATCATTAACCTCCCATAACTGCACATGTCTTACTTAGTACTAGCCCGGAAGTGGAGGCCCCAAAGATTCGAAGAGGTTGTGGGGCAGCAGCCAATTATCCAGACCTTGCAGAATGCCATCCGAAGCAAGCGGGTGGCCCATGCCTTCCTTTTCGCCGGTCCCCGCGGAGTTGGTAAAACCTCCGTTGCCCGAATATTGGCTAAAGCCCTTAATTGCGTCAATGGCCCTACCCCTACCCCCTGCAATCAATGCGATGCTTGCTTAGAAATCACCAAAACAATAGCGCCTGATGTTTTTGAAATTGACGGAGCCTCCAATACCGGTGTGGATCACGTAAGGGATCTGCAGGAAACTATAAAATATCTTCCTCAGAAATATCGCTATAAAGTTTATATTGTTGATGAAGTGCACATGCTCTCTACCCCAGCCTTTAATGCTTTTTTAAAGACTTTGGAAGAGCCTCCCGCGCACGTTATTTTCATTTTTGCCACCACTGAACCCCATAAAATAATCGAAACGGTTATTGATCGGTGTCAGCGGTATGACTTTAAAAAAATCCCCTCACTCCTTATCTTTGAAAAATTACAGGCATTAGCCAAAGATGAAGAAATAACCATAAGCCCCAACGCGCTTCAGCTTATTTCCCGGGAGGCAGAAGGCAGCCTCCGGGATGCCCAGAGTTTGTTGGACCAGGCTATTACCTATGCGGGAAAGGACGTTACCGATGAAGATGTCGCTGAGATTTTGGGGATCGTCGATACCAAAGTCTTAGGTGAAATCTCAAACGCGGTGTTCACCCAAGACTTAAAAAAATGTCTGGAAATCATCGAACATGTTTTTACCTACGGTATTGATGTCCGCCAATTTTATCGGGGGCTTTTAGAACATTTCCGAAATTTAATGGTGGCTAAAATCAGCACGAATCCTCAGCTCTTTCCTGATCTTTCTCCAAAAGAAATCGAAGAGTTAACCAACCAGATTCGGAAAGTGAGTCTGGAAAAACTTCAACTGATTTTAAAAAGCCTGATCGAAAGTGAAGGATATATTTACCGGGCGCCCTTGCCTCGAGTCATTTTGGAAGCCATCATCCTTCGGTTAGCTACCATACCCCCCGTTGCCTCATTAAAAGAAATTCTGAAACGCTTGGGTAACGTACAGGAAAAGCTTGCGAATAGTGGTGGTTTATTGTCTCAAGCTGCAGTCATTTCGCCCGCCCCAGCTTCGGAAACCCAAAAACAAACTTTTCTCCAATCCCCAACCGAAGAAACCGACTCCTCTTGTTCCTCTGATCCGGATGACAACGCACGGGAACGCGATGTGTCGTTAGAGGAAACCTGGAAAGAGCTTCTTACGTTTATCCGCACGAAAAAACCGCCCCTGGCTTCTTTCCTTGAACATGGCACGCTGGCACGTTTGACGTCGGGCTCCATTGAAATCGGATTTTCAAAAAACTCCTTTTTTCTTGAGCGAATCCAGGAACAAACCAAAAAACAGGAACTGATGCAAATCTGTGAGGAATTCTTTGGAGCAAAGAAAAAGGTTACTATTCATGTCGTGACAACAAAAGGTGAAGAAAAAAAGGATGCAAATCTAACCCTTGCCCAAAAAAATGAAAAAATCAGAAAAGAAGCTAAGAATCATCCGTTAGTGAAGGAAGCACTCGCAATTTTTGAAGGAAATATTATAGAAATAAAGGTTAAATAATTAGGTAAAGGAGGTAAGCGCGTGGTTAAGGGAATTGGTGAATTAGTCAGACAAGCCCAAAAACTTCAGTCTCAGATGGCCAAGGTCCAGGAAGAAATGGCCTCAAAAACAGTTGAAGGCTCCGCGGGCGGAGGCATGGTCACGGTTATTGCCAATGGCAAGCAAGAGGTTATGAGCATTAAAATTGATCCTGAGGTGGTTGACCCCAAGGACATTGAAATGTTACAAGATTTAGTGGTAGCAGCAGCTAATGACGCTCTTAAGAAAGCCCAAGAAATGGTGACGAGCGAAATGAGCAAGCTTACGGGTGGACTGAATCTTAACCTTCCAGGACTTTTTTAATTTACCCCGTTTGAAAAGCTCCTTGAAGAAGCACGGGGTAAAATTAAAGATTCTTACATTTTTTCACACGGGGTAAATGCCCCATATAAACGCCTTCTAATGGGGTTTATTTTCGCTAACGTTATGTAATTCCCGAGGCAAAACATGATCGCGGAGGCTTTAAACCGCTTAGTTCGAGAGCTAACAAAACTTCCCAGCATCGGAGAAAAAACCGCTCTGAGAATGGCTTTCCATATCATTGCATTACCACAACAAGAAGCCCAATCTTTAGCCCAAAGCATTCTTGAGGTAAAGGACAAGATGACACTCTGTTCGACTTGTTTTAATCTAACCGATTGCAATCCTTGTCTTATTTGTCAAAGCGAGCGCGGAAACTCCGACACGATGTGTGTGGTTGAAACCCCAGCGCATCTTGCGGCGTTTGAACGAACCGGACAATTCAAAGGGACGTACCATGTTCTCCATGGAGTCATCTCGCCTTTGCGCAATACCCTGCCCGACGATTTAAAAATACGAGAGCTTTTTAATCGCCTCCAGCATAGTAATATTAAAGAGGTAATTTTGGCAACCAATCCAACCAGAGAAGGTGAAGCCACCGCCCTCTACTTATTCAATTTAATCAAACCGCTCTCCCTAAAAGTTACGCGGATCGCCCAAGGAATTCCTCGGGGCGGAGAAATCGAATACCTTGATGAATCAACCTTAAAATCTTCTCTCGAGGGTCGGAGAGAACTGTAACTCTTGCCGAAAAATTTTTTAATAAATTCTTGACAAACAATAAAAAAATACGTTATTAAAAATCCCTTTCATGACAATTATTTTAGGAGCTTGAAACATGATTGAAATTCGGTTACACGGCCGAGGTGGGCAAGGAGCGGTAACCTCTGCGGAATTATTAGCATTGGCGGCTATAAGTCAGGGAAAATATGCTCAGGCTTTCCCCAGTTTTGGACCCGAGAGACGAGGCGCTCCGGTAGTCGCCTTTTGCCGCATTGATGATAAACCAATCCGAATCCGGGCTAATATTTATCAACCGGACTTAGTGTTGGTTCTTGACCCCTCTATCCTCAGACTCATCAAGGTGACCGCCGGGTTAAAGGATGATGGGATTTTGGTGGCAAACACCAAATACTCCGGAGAGGAAATCAGAAAAGAACTCGGGATAAAACATGCTCTCGCCACGGTAAATGCCACTAAAATTGCGATGGAAGAACTGGGCCTCCCGATAGCGAATACTACCATGCTCGGCGCTATGTTGAGAGCAAAGGAAGTAGTTCCTCTTGAAATGCTCATTGACCCTCTGAAAAAAAGATTTGGTCGAATTGCGGAAAAAAATATCAAAGCTTGTAAAAGAGCTTTCGAAGAGACTTCAGTAATAAAGTAAGAAGGAGAAAAACGTTGATAAAGTCAGAAGAAGAACTCACGTGGAAAGACCTGGAGGTTGGCTGCGTGGTAAGTGACGCCGGTAATGCCCGCCAGTATAAAACGGGAGACTGGCGATCTCTGCGGCCGATTTGCGATAAAACGAAATGCATTAAATGCGGAGTTTGTTATATCTTTTGTCCGGATATGGCTATCCATAAAACTGAGGAAGGATATTTTGAAGCTGACCTCTACTATTGCAAAGGATGCGGAATCTGTGCCCAGGAATGTATCACCGGCTGTATAACCATGGTAGAGGAGGAGGAATAAAATGGGCGAACGAGTTGGAATCGAAGTATCTCTGGCGGCAGCCGAGGCAGTTAAAATGGCCAATGTGGATGTGGTGGCCGCTTATCCTATTACTCCCCAGACTCATATTGTGGAGCACCTCTCTGAGCTGGTAGCTGACGGCGAGCTTGATGCGGAATTTATTCCCGTGGAATCCGAGCATTCCGCCATGAGTGTGTGTTGCGGATCATCCGCAGTCGGAGCAAGGACTTTTACCTGCACCAGCGCGCAAGGGCTCGCGCTCATGAATGAAATTGTTTTTATTGCTGCATCCTTGCGGCTTCCCATTGTTATGATTTTAGCTAACCGTTCGCTTTCCGGACCCCTCAGTATCTGGAACGACCACACGGATGTTATGTCAATTCGAGACTGCGGTTGGATTCAGGTTTTCGCGGAAAATGGCCAGGAGGTCTTTGACCATGTCCTGTTTGCGTTTCGGGTAGCTGAAGATCCCAAAGTTTCTTTACCGGTTATCGTCAATATTGATGGTTTCACCCTTACTCATGTGATCGAGCCCATGGAATTCTGGGATGAAGAAACGGTAAAAAAATACCTCCCGGATTTCAAACCAGTCAATCAGCTCCATCCTGACCGGCCCGTAACCATGGGAGCTTTTGGGCTGCCGATCATCTTCACGGAGACTAAAAAAGCTCAAGATGAGGCCCTTATTAAATCGAAGACTGAAATCCTTAAAGCCTGGAAGGAAATGGGTGATCTCGTAGGCAGACATTATCAGCCGGTAGAAACCAACGATCTCGAAGGAGCAGAAACCGTCTTCTTAACCATGGGAAGCTTTGGAGAAACTGTTTCCCTCGCGGTTAATGAACTTCGATCCCGAGGAAAAGCAGTTGGTCAAGTGAGACTGCGACTTTGGCGGCCATTCCCCTTCGAAGAATTGCGGGAAGCAGTTAAAGGGGTTAAGCGGATTATTGTAATTGATCGGGCCATTTCTTACGGTGGACCAGGAGGCCCCGTAGCAAGTGAAATACGTGCTGCTCTGTATAAAGAACGCACCATGCCTGCTATCACGAATTTCCTTTGTGGATTAGCGGGACGCGATGTAACTCCCGACGACTATATTAAAATGTATGAAAAAACCGAAAAAATGACCAAAAAGAAAGTACGAGAAGAAGACTATATCATTTATGGCGTGAGGGAATAATGGAACCATTAAATGTTTATGCCAGCCGGCTTATAACCAAAAAAGAATATTTCACTCCCGGCCATCGAGCCTGTCAGGGGTGTGCCGAAGCATTGGCCGTACGGCTGGTGGCTAAGGCCTTGGGTAAAAATGTTGTGGTTGCCAGCGCTACCGGCTGTATGGAAATAGTTTCATCCCCTCTGCCGTTCACCAACTGGGAAGTACCGTGGATCCATGTGGCCTTTGAAAACGCAGCGGCTGTGGCCAGCGGGGCTGAGGCAGGAACCAAAGCGCTTATCAGGAAAGGGAGGCTCACGGATAAAGGCACTGTATTTCTCGGCATGGGGGGCGATGGAGCAACCAGCGACATCGGGCTTCAGGCCCTATCCGGAGCTTTTGAGCGGGGACATAATTTTCTCTATGTCTGTTACGATAATGAAGCGTACATGAATACCGGTATCCAGCGGTCATCCGCTACTCCTTTCGGGGCCGCAACCACAACCTCTCCAGCCGGGAAGTTAAAACCCGGTCAGGTCACGTGGAAAAAAAACATGCCGGAAATTGCGGTTGCCCATAATATCCCTTATGTTGCCACAGCGTGTTCAAGCTACCCCTTTGATCTGATCGAAAAGGTGGAAAAAGCCGCCCGTATTCAAGGACCTGCTTATGTCCATATCCTTTCGATTTGTCCCACCGGATGGCGGATTCCGCCGGATAAAGCGATCTGGATCGGCAGGCTGGCAGTTGAAACCGGAGTGTTCCCCCTTTATGAGGTGGAACAAGGGAAATACCGATTAACCCTGGATGTGGGAGAACTGAGACCGGTAAAAGAGTACTTAAAACCTCAAGGACGGTTCCGTCACTTGACCGATGACCTCATTGCGGAGATCCAAAAAAGAGTGACAGAAGAATATGATAAACTCAAAATAAAAACGACGCTCTAAGATAGGAGATGGAGCTTCCGGCTCTTTCTCCCGTCGTTCACATTCCACGTAAAAAAATTCTTTTAAGGAAACAGTATGGAAACAGATGTAAAAGAAATCATTAAGCGGTATGGTGAGGATAAAAGCTTCTTGGTTCCTATCCTCCAGGATGTGCAAAAACGCTTTAACTACCTCCCCAAGGAAGCGATTCAGAGCGTTAGCAAATTACTAGAGGTTCCTCTGAGCCAAATCTACCATGTGGCAACCTTCTATAAAGCATTTAGCTTGCTCCCCCGGGGAAAACATCAGTTTCAGTTATGCCTGGGAACTGCCTGTCACGTGCGTAATGCACCCCTGCTGGGTGAACATATTGAACGAACCTTGGGGATCAAGCCAGGTGAAACCACCGCGGATTTGGAATTTACCTTTGAGACCGTCAATTGTTTAGGCGCCTGCGCCTTGGGGCCAATTTTAGTGGTGGATGCAGAGTACCATGGCCAGATGACGATATCTAAAGCTAACAAAATTCTTAAGAAACTGGGAAAAAAGGTAGAAAGTGATGATGAATAAAATTAAATCACCTGATGAGCTTTTGAAACTGCAGGAAAAGATCCGGGCAAGCCGTGACCCGAATAAACCGTGCGTAACCATCTGTGCTGGCACCGGCTGTTTAGCGTATGGCACGCAAAAACTGATCGATAATTTTAAAGCCGAGATTGAAAAAAGAAACTTAACCGGCACAGTCGATGTCCGCACCAGCGGCTGCCATGGGTTTTGCGAACGAGGTCCTTTAGTGGTGGTTAACCCCCAGGGGATTTTTTACCAGCGGGTTAAAATTGATGACGCCTCGGAGATTATCGAGAAAACGGTTTTAAAAGGAGAACTGCTCGACAGGCTCTTGTACACTGATACCCAGACCGGAGCAAAGGTTACCTACGAGCACGAGGTGCCTTTTTATAAAAAACAGAGGCGCATCGTCTTTGGCATGAATGGTCAAATTGACCCGAAGAGTCTGGAAGATTACCTGGCGATCGGTGGCTATAGCGCCTTGGCAAAAGTCTTAAGCGGGATGCAACCGGAAGCAGTAATCCAAGAAGTAATCAAAGCGAACTTGCGCGGCCGGGGCGGCGGTGGATTCCCCACCGGCTGGAAGTGGGATGCTACCCGCAAGGCCAACGATAATCCCAAATACGTAATTTGTAATGCTGACGAAGGTGATCCGGGCGCGTATATGGATCGGAGTCTATTGGAAGGAAACCCCCACGCGGTTCTGGAAGGAATGACTATTGGCGCCTACGCCATTGGTTCCAGTGATGGCTATATTTATGTGCGCAATGAATACCCCCTGGCAGTAACGAACACCACCATCGCGATCGAAAAAGCCCGAGATCTCGGAATAATAGGAAAAAACATCCTCGGCACCGGCTTTAATTTTGATATCAAAATCAACCGCGGAGGAGGAGCTTTCGTCTGTGGTGAATCCTCTGCTCTTTTTGCCTCCATTGAGGGCCGCGCCGGAGAGCCGCGGGCAAAATATGTCCATGCTACCGATCGGGGCCTTTATGACAAGCCCACGAATCTCAATAATGTAGAGACCTGGGCGAATGTTCCCCTTATTATTAATAAAGGAGCGGACTGGTACCAAAGCATTGGTACGAAAAACAGTAAAGGAACTAAAATATTCTCCTTGGTGGGGAAGATCAACAACACTGGTTTGGTAGAAGTACCCATGGGTATAACCTTGAGAGAGATTGTTTTTGAGATCGGTGGAGGAATTCCCAAAGGAAGAAAATTCAAAGCCGTGCAAACCGGGGGTCCCTCAGGTGGGTGCATCCCCGAGCAGTTTTTGGATATGCCGGTAGACTTTGACGAGCTTTCCAAGATCGGATCAATGATGGGCTCGGGCGGCATGATTGTTATGGATGACCGGAATTGTATGGTGGACGTAGCAAGATACTTTCTTAAGTTCCTTGAAGAGGAATCCTGCGGAAAGTGTACCCCGTGTAGAGAAGGAGTGCTCCAGATGCGTCTGATTCTCGACCGGATTACTGAAGGAAATGGGAAAGAAGAAGACCTGGAGACGCTCGAATGGATGGGTCAGGCGATCATTGATGGATCTCTCTGTGCTTTGGGGGGGACTGCTCCCAACCCGGTGCTGAGTACCATTCGCTATTTCCGAGAAGAGTATGAAGCCCACATTAAAGACAAAACATGTCCCGCGGGAGTCTGCAAAGCTCTGATCACCTATTTTATTGACCCTGATACCTGTACCGGCTGTGGTGTTTGTGCGCGAATCTGCCCCACTCAAGCAGCTACCGGAGAAAAAAAGCAAGTGCATACCATTGACCCAGAGATATGTATCAAGTGTAGGGCTTGTTTTGAGTCCTGCAAATTCGATGCAGTTAAGGTTAAGTAGAAATAAAAAAATTTGGAGCAATTAAACCGTTGATCGTAGGCAAGGGTGCTGTGTGTTGCGCCCAATTTTTCAGTTACACGTTTAAAATATTGGAGTGAATATGTCCGATATGGTTACCATAAAAATAGATGGCCGGGAAGTAACCGCATCACCGGGAACCACCATTCTGGAAGCGGCTCGAGATGCTAATATCTATATTCCTAACCTTTGTAGCAATGAGGAACTGGTTCCTTACGGCGCCTGCCGACTTTGTATGGTAGAGATAACCCATGGAAAGCGGACTCGGTTGGTTGCTTCTTGTATCTATGAAGTGACAGAAGGCTTAGAGGTTAAAATAAATACGGAGAAGGTGTTGCGAGTACGAAGGCTGGTGATTGAACTCTTGTTAACGCGCAATCCGAAGCACCCAGCCTTAAGGAAGATAGCTGATGAACTGGGCGTGGCGGAGACCCGTTTTAAGATTGACTTCAAGGGATGTATTATGTGCGGTCAATGTGTCCGGACCTGCCGTGAAGTAGTGGGAGCCACAGCTATTGGTTTTAAAAGCCGGGGGCATACTCGAAAAGTAGCCACTCCTTTTGATGAGTCTCCTCCTGACTGTATTGCCTGTGGTTCTTGTTCCTATATCTGCCCGGTTCAGGTTATTCCCATGGAGGATAAAAACGGGGTAAGGACCATCTGGAAGACCGACTTCCCCTTGCAAAAATGCACGCAGTGTGGCCGATATTTCGCACCGGTTAAGCAGCTTGAATATTTTCGAAAACTTGTTAACCTTCCTGAAGATCACTTTAACAAGTGCAAAAACTGTCGGTAAATTTGACAAATGCACCTTAAATAAGGTAAAAAATATTTATTCTGACTTCTGTCTTCTGACTCCTGACTTCTGATTTCGCATAGACTTTTCCCCGGTAGCTCAGTCGGCAGAGCGGGTGGCTGTTAACCACTTGGTCGGCGGTTCGAATCCGTCCCGGGGAGTTAATAAATTCAAAGGGTTAGGCCAATGTTGCCTGGCCCTTTTTTGCCTCTGCAGTAGGTTTTGCAGTAGATTTTTGCCGCCGAACGATAAAATCACCGAATTTTTCCATCGCCTCCCGCGCATCCCTTTCATCCACGGTCGAGTACCTGAGAAACATCGAAAGCGTCTTGTGGCCGGTAAGCTTCATGATTACCGTCCGGTCGACCCCTGCCTTTCTCAGGTTGGTGTTGAAGGTGTGGCGAAGGTCGTGAAACCGGAAGTCCCTGATTTTTGCTTTCTTCAAGGCCGTTGCGAAGCATGTCTTTATGCTCTTGAGAGGCTTTCCGTTGTAAGTAAAGACAAAGTTGTGTGAACTGCTTCGGGCCTTTCCGAGGCGTTCCAGGACCTCCCTCACCTCTCCGTTGAAATAGACATGCCTGCCTTCACCAGTCTTGGTGTCTTCCGGGGTCAGGTTGAAGCACCCCTCCTTCATGTTCACGCGGTCCCAGGTAAGCCCGGTAATCTCCCCTACCCTCATTCCGGTGTTGTAGGCCGCTGTCGCGATGTCGGCTGCGTGCCGGGGGAGGGCCTTCAGGAGCCTTTCCCATTCCTCCGGCGAGAGCACCCTGTCCCTGGCGTTTTGTTCCGGGAGCCTGGTCACCTTCCAGCAGGGGTTTTTCACGGCCATGTCTTCCCGCACTGCGAGGTTGTATATCCTTCTCATGACCTCGATCTCGCGGTTGACGCTGGCTGGCCTGTATGGAGTGCCCCGTGAAGAGACCTCAGAGAGCCTTTTTTGCTGGTACGCTTCTATCATGGAAGGCTTAATCTCATCAGCCATCAGATGGCCAAACCCGGCCTTCAGCCTCACGCAGTGCTGCCGAATCTTGTGGCTTGACTTTGCCCTGGTGACAGCGGGCAGAGACTCATACCAGTCGGCCAGCTCCCAAAAAAGGTAAGCCTTCCTTCCCTCCGGCCCGACCAGCTTCCGTTCCTGCCAATCCAGAATCTTCCTGGCCAAAGCGCGCTCGGCCTGCCTTTTCGAGAAGCCCACTTTCTTGCAGGCGTATTTTGTCTTGCCGGTTGAGGAATCAGTCCCATCCGGATACTGTATGTACCAGGGGCCGTAATGTTTTCCTTGCCTGTTCTTCCTTCTGTAGATTCCCATATTTTCCTCCTTGGCTCGAGGAAACCGGCAAGATAGGGAAATCAGGACACCACCTCCTTTCTTTTAAGAGGTAGTATCCCAGATGCTCCCTTTTCTGTCAATACCCGCCACGGGTTTCAGACTTGCCAGGTATTTTTCAACGTCCCTTCTGTCAAACTTCACCCTGCCGCAGACCCTCTTTGCAGGTATTGGAAAGTTTCTGTTGCAGAGGCGATTTCGGATAGTTTGGGGCCTTATACCGATGTACTGGCCGAGTTCTTGTATTCCGAGAAGACGTCTCTCGATTGTTTTTTCCATGCCCTGATCCTCAAGGCTTTTTTTTGTTCACCAAGGGCGGCGCGGATTACTGAGAAATTGGTTAGCTGTGCCGCCGCCCGATTAATTTCTTGTTTAATTAATATTCTCGGATATACCGAGAATATTTAATATGTTGTTTCTATTGGGCATTTGCCATTGATTTGATTATTTTCGTATGATTATGAGTAATAATATAGCCGAGAATATTAATCATTGTTGACTTCCTCTTCTTCCCTTTGCTTGATGACATACGAACATTCCCCTTCGCTCTGAACCCATTCGGAGCATTCCGGGCATCGGCTCACATCCACGTAATCTTGTTCCTGCTCGCAGAATGTCGTCTGGGGATTTTTTATCACAGCATGGCTGGACCGAATGTGCCTGAACCCCGGAAGAGGAGGCTGATAAAACCCTGCCCGGTCATATTCCACCGCAGGAGGGTCTGACGGTCGCACACCTTTTATCGGTTCGGCTTCCTCAGGATAGGTTGTTTCAGGAAATGCCTTGGGAGCCGGATTCGGGATAACCACAGAATCCTCAATCTGCCCCTCAAGGGCCGATAGCATCCTGTCAGTCGGGCTCTCCAAGGCAGGATTCGAAAGCTCAAATTGGGTTTCCATCTCCCTTTCAAGCTCATCCATCAGAAAATCAGGCGGGAAATCATAAGGTCCCATTTTTCAACACATCTCCTATCGTCCGAATCTCAATTCTTCCGAGAATATCCTCCTCCAACCTTTCCTTCGCCCTTGCCTTTAACACCCGCAGCCCGGGCTCATCCGCCGCCACAACAACCACACGGTCGGAAAACTCTAGGTCCCTCCGCACATTTTCAAGCCAGTGTTCTCCTTTAACATCAAGCTCAACCTCAACGGCTGTTCCGGTACCACCTTCGGCTATGAACAAATCCGCGCCATTATATTCCAGTATCCCACCGAACCTTTCCTTCAGGGCCTTCACAATCACCCTGTGCCTGAGGCTTCCCTTACCTTCCGGCTCCTGCGCTCCTATGGCGACCAGTCCCTCTTTCGTCAGGGAAAGGCCTTTGCGCGGCTTACCGCGGCCTCCCAGGCCGAGGCTCTGGAACTTCCCCACCCACCCCTTCTCCTGGAGGTAGGAAACCTTCTTTATCAGCGTCTCATATGTCGTGCCCAATTCCTTGCACCGGGCATCAAAGCTCAGGTCCGGTTTGTCATGGATGTTTTTCATGATTTCCACAAGGTCCTTGGGGAGATTTTCCTGCTTCTGTACAATCTTTTTCGGAGCAGTGCTCTCAATCTCCCTTTTATCAAAAGGCGTAAAAGGCACCGCAGCCAGCCGCTCCTTGGTCACGGCTTCGACCTCGCGCGGGTCGAACTTCTTCCTCTCAATGTACGGTATCTCCAGGAGCGAGGGCTCCGGGCACTCCACGCTCTGCACGACAAAGTTCCGGTTCGGCAGCGAGCCCAGCGCTTCAGCCTGCTCGTCGTTCAAACCCAGTCGGAGGGCGGCAGCTCTCACGCAGGGGCCGTTAAGCATCCGGCCAACGAATACTGTATTGGTGTTGGCAAGGATGGCAGGGGAAAAGGTGGACATGGTCTGGCTCAGGAGGTAGAACCCTATCCCGAACTTCCTGCTCATTCTCAGCGCGGAGTTGATAAAAACTTCCCCCAGGTCCATCCGCATCTCACGCTGCCTGCTTGTGTAGTTCTGGGCCTCATCGATAATTATTAAGGTCTCAAGCCTGTCGGAGGGCTTCCTGTTCCTCATGACAAGCCCGAGGATATGGTTGACCAGAAAATTGGCGATGTAAATCGACACCCCCTGCAACGGGAAGACAATGCTCTTGCTCTGAAAAAACTCAATAGGGAATCCTTTATTAGAACATGAGAATGTCTTTGGCAGCTCATTGACCAGCCGGTTGAGCCGGTTGAGGATGGTCACAATAGCCCCATGGGTTCTTTCCCTCACATTTATTCTCTTCACAAGGGTATTCAGCTCCCTTATCAGATGGTAAATTGTGGCATGGTCACCGTATTTAGCTTTCGCTTTTAAAATTTCTTCAAAGCAGACGCTTTCGCTCATATCTCGGAAGTACAGGTTCTCCCTCGCGTTCGCCCCGAACTCCCCGGCCACCTCCTCGGCGCTGGCATTCCCGTACCGCTCCAGCAGGTTCAGCTTCAGCATATCCGGCCATGCAACATACACATCGGGGTAAAGCATTCCCAGGTCCGTGAACTGGTTCTGGTAATCGAAAAGGATGACCTGGACCTGCTTTTCAATAAGGCTGCATCCCTCCAGAAAAGCGGTCATGGACTTTCCGAATCCGGTGGTGGCCACCCCCAGCTTATGGACCAGATAGGATTCGGGGTCAGGTGGGTATATCCCTGTATACTTACCATATGATGGCTTGTTGAGGACATTACCCCCCTCCTCCAGCCACTGGTTCTTCAGTAGCCGCACGAACCTTTCAAGGTCGTGCGGAAAGAGTTCCGCCCTCTGGAGGATGTCCAGGACATCCGGGCGGTCCTTGCCCAGCAGACATGCATATTCGATCAGCTCTTCTTTCATCACTTCCTCCCGATTGAGGCCAAGAAGCCGATCACTGGCATTAGGAAGCTCAACACAAGGGCGATGCACACACCCGGGAGGAGGACGAAACAGCCGAAAACATACGCGCTATTATTCTTCAGGGGGCACAGGTGAAAGAGGAATTTCCCTGCCTGAATGCCAAGGGCTGCCCCCAGGACAACACAAAGCACCAGCAAAACGAACGCCATCATCTTCATTTTATTTCTCCTTCCTTCCGGCGAGGCTCTCCATCGCGAGCATAAGCCTCCCGGATAATTTATGGCTAGGGCACAGCCACGCATCCCCGACGCGGCTGGCATGTTTTGCCCACACCTTCTGTTTGCATACCCAGCACTCCACGCAGCAGTTCTCACAAACACAAAACCTCTCCCCTTTGTATTCATAAATCACGATTTTGGACGGTTCGAAATGGCAGCCGCAGTCGAAAGCCACATACTCGGAGACGGTCACCACCTCTCCGGGGGTCTCGGTTTCAGTCTGGACGGAGGTGACGCCGTTCTCGCTGACCCCGGAGAATTTGCCTGCAAGCCTAGTTATTTTCCTTTTTACGTTTTTAAACATGGCAACCTCATTCGATTTTGCGGTCGTAAGTCACATCCATGGCACGGAGGTTGCAGCCTGAAATCTGGAAGAATCCGCGCCAGAAAGTTTCAAGCGCCTTAAATTCGTTGATTGTGAGCCCAGCCGGGGTGAAGCCCATAACATAGACATCCGCTCCCTGGAGGTCGGCAACCAGCCCACTGGCTTTCATTCGCGAAAGTATCTGTTCCCCCTTTTCAGCAATCATTTTCTCATTGAGGTCGGGCATGGAACACCGGAGGTCGGTTAGTAGAATTAAATTTTTTTTCTTATACGGCTGCTCCTTGAGGATTTTCCCGAAAAGGTAAATGCCCTCAGGCAGCTCAGTCCAGCGCCTGTTCCTAGGGATATCCGCGGATTTTCGAAGGTACTCGTTGATGGCGCGGGATTTCGCCGCTTTCAGTTCTTCTCCCCAGTACCCGACCCTGTCTTTCGCGGGCATTTTGAACCTGATGACAAGCGCCGGGTTTGAAAAAGTCTGCTCGTGGATGTTCATGACCAACCCCTCGTCGCCCGGTTTCATGGATTCGATAATACCAATTACAGCCCTGTCCGCTTCTGCTGAATGGGGCTCATGGCTTCCGCTGATGTCCCTGGCAATCAGGGTAAAGCAGCATTCGGTCTCGGCTCCAAACACCTTATCCGAAAAGAACAGAAGGAAGAGAATCCCCCCTATCAGGACCGCGAGCAGAATGTTTCTTATTTTCCGGCTTCGCCGGGATGCCTCGTTTTCCTTCGACATCTTGACCTCCAGGATGTGGTCTTCAAGGGTCTTTTCCTTCTTTCCGAATATCCTTCTTCTGATTTCTCCAAGCTTCTCAACATCGCGCCTCTTTTCCCGTTCCAGCCTCACAAGGGTTCCGCAGCGCTTCAGCTTCTTCAGCCCATGGAAAAGGAGCAGGCCGCTGATCCACTCGCCGCCCAGGAACAGCAACACAAGTCCTGTGTGGTTGTAGAAGTCAATCTTCTCTTTGGTATCTTTTCCGCTGTTGGCAGGCGAAGATTCACCGTAAGAGAGCCGGGAATCCGCCTGCCTGCTCATCTGCGTCTGGAGGCACTGGGATTTGTAGATCCATGTTGCGCCCCAGATGATTAAGACAAGCATGGCGGAGGTGACCACACCGACAAAAATGTCAAAATCCTTCTGGGCCAGGATTCTCCTGAGATATTTGAGGACGAAATGGGCTGCCCAGGCCCCGAGGGTTCCGGCGCCGATGGCCAAGAAAAGCGCCAGAATTTCACGGCCATAGAAAGTCGGGGCAAGCCCGCTATTAACCACACCCACCACAATGAACCATATCAAACAGGCGAATCCCAGCTCACACACCGCCGCCTTTCTCTTGCTTTTTGCCGCCTCGCGGTTTATGTTCTTATCCCTTTCCTCCCGCTGTAAAAGTTCTTCTTTATCTTTAATCCTTTCTTTTAAATCTTCTGTGTGGACATAATCTTCCTTTAAGCTTCCCTGCTCCTTCTGGTGCTGATACTGGGCAATCTTCTCTATACTCGGTTCAGCGGAGACAGTGGCGGGAAGAAGAGAGACGTTGTTGCCTTCATCTTTGTTATCTTTGTTTTCTTGGTTCTGCATAAAAACCTCCTTTTTAAAAAATTGTTTGTTGTGGTTTTTGCTGCCTTGCCGGGGCTCATGAGGCCTTGATCACCTTTATGCTATTCCTTACAATTTGGGGCAGGTTTTGTCGCTTCTTGACCCGTGCCCATGTTTTTTTCTTTTCCCAGTTTTGTAGATCTTGGAGAGCTGTTTCAAAGCCTTTCCTTCCCAAGTTGGTTTTTAATTCTTCTTTCATTCGCTTTCCTTCTTTTGAATAAGTAAGGATTTACTTCTGTCTTAACTATGATTGCTACCTGCAACCAGGTTTGAGTCAATCATCCGGGAGTGGGAATTCATAACAGTTCATGCGCACGGCCACGATCTCCTCGCCCTCGTCCTTAACCAAAGGAAAAATATCTTCCTCATCCAGAAACATCCGGCCTGTTGAGGGGAGAAAAAGAGCATAATCTGGACACTTCAACTTCCTCAGGATGGTCTTTGGGGTTGCGCCCGGTCTTATCAAGATTTCGAGGACGATGTCGAAATCTTTACCGGCGATCCTAAAAGCTATTTTCTTTTTCAACGAAGTTCACCTCCTTTTCTTGTTAGGAGGCTTGACAGGAGGGAAAAGGCGGGTTAAAATAAAAAAGCAAAGCTCGGGTCGACCGACACCTTTATCCCTGCCAAGCCGCGGGGCCGCTTTGCTGGAGAGGCCGCCAAGCATGATCCAGCAAGCAACCGGTTGATTCGGGTTTTGCGCTATATATCAAGCTTACCTGAAATCTTTGATCCTTTTTCAAGGAGATTTTCAATTACATCTCTTGCCATGTCTTTAGGCCTTGAGAAAGTCTGGCCACGCCCCTTGATAACAATGTGGCTTTCTTTATTGTACAATTCCCTAACAATGTCGCAGCAGTCATCAAATGCCTGCAACTTTCTTTCTGGTGTCTTTAAACTTTTTGCAAATGATTCGATAACCTTCCGGTTCCGGATAGCATTAACTCCGGCAAGAATACCGTGGGATATTTTTTTCTTTATTTCTGTTTTTCTCACCGAAAACAAAATCCCTTGATGACTTACTAAAGTAAAGTGAAGTTTCCAGGGGGAGTTAGTGAAGTCAATTTCTGTAATTTCTAAATTAGGAACTTGGAAGAAACTGGCCAGTAAATCTATTGCTCTTTCTTTGTATAGATTCCTCACTTCCTCAGGGCATTTTTGAAAGTTCTTCCAAAGTTGAAGAGCGGTCTCGTTGGCGTCCCACTGATAAAATTTTGGTAGTTCCCAAGCAGGCTTTCCAGCTATCCCTCTATCGAAATATTTTCTTCTATATGGATTTTTCTTTTGAGCTATATCTCCCGTGTATTCTTCGGGAATCACAATTCCAGAGCTTGTTGCGAAAATGAATATTTCTCCAGATAAAGGCGTATATAAAGATTGTCCCTGGTCGTAGAAGGCAAAGCTATCTTGTACCGGAATGTAATCCTCCTCAAACTTTTTTCTCAGGTAAACGAGCGTTTCCCTAATCCTGCGTATGAATTCCTCAACCTCCTCCACCGGAGGTTGAGTGCTTCCTAAGTACCTTTCTGAAATGCCACTCAGGTGATACTGCTGATTGATTTGCTCCATAAAAAGCTTCCTAAGATAGTTGGCCTCCACAAGGTTATCTAGATTTTTCAGGGCGATGACAATGCTTCCGGGAAGTTTTTTCTCGGCTTCCTCCTGAATCGTATACCCCAAACGTATCTTGTATTCCCTTCTTCCGTAAAAACCGGTGAAAAACAAGGGGGCTGTAGCAGGATCAGTATGCAAATTTTCAGGGCTTATCCCTTTGATGGATTTTTGCAATTTTATTTCATCCAAAGAAAAGTCCTTCAAATTTTCCGAAATTTCCTTAAATATATCCTCCGGGATGACTTCAATGTCAGGATCTTTTTTCTCGCATAGTTCACCGATTCTTTTTATTACCCCTCCATTGATTGATTCAAAAACCCGTTTTCTCTGGAGGTGATTCTTGTCTACCCAATAAGCATATTGGTCAACTTGATATTTTATGGCGTCTAGAGTCTTTGCGGAAATAAAGCCCTTATTGGTCCAACCTTCGACAAACTGAACAAGTTCTTTGTAAGAATTTGGCATTTGTTCAAAGAAAGGGTCTCGTATTAAGGTAGCTGGCGGAAACGCAATTGTTTCAACAAGGCCATCAGAACCTGTTTCCAGGCCAATATCTAGTCCGGGCAAAATAAATTTCTCGCCTTTTATCGGCTTGCCGTCTTTCCCTATCAGCATCATTCTGATTTCGTCTTTGTCTTTTGGTCGATGCTTTTCCCTCAAGATGGCCTCAGCTTTTGCGTTTGCAGCGGGCCAAGATAGCTCTTCTCCAAGAACCATTTCCGAAAGCTGTTTAATTTTCTCCATATCAATCTCAGAAAACTCCCACCTCGATATTTTCGCTTTCTGGATTTTTTTGGGCTTCACCCACCCATGCTTGATCGCATAATGGACAAAAACCTTTCCTTTTTCATTGCATTCTTCGAAACGTTTTATTTTTTTTATTACATCTCCAAGTTTCATAACAGCCTCCTATAAGTTGCTTAAATTTTTAAGTATCATTATGTAGCATATTTTTCATTTGTCAAGATTTTTTTGATAAATTTTATTGTGATTCCTTATCCTAAAAAAGCTTTTAAATACAATATGTTAATTTTTTATATGCCAAGCAAGAAATGTTCTACCCCTGAATATGCGCGAAAATATCGAAGGTTCGTTAGACATTTGGATTACTATCTTTTCCAAACCCTGAATATGCCTAAAGGGGACAAGAATTCGACCTACTCAGAATTAGAAATCATACAGGAATTGTTTGACAAAACCGGCTTTAGACTTCAGCCTGAAACACTAAGAAGGGAAATAAGGAAGTACATAAAAACCTATGGTGAATCCTTGTTAGAGCCTGTTTTTAAAGTAAACTTCGAATTTTTTGAAAGGTACCCACCAAAACCACCAAAGCATTATAATTTAAAAAATGTTGAGAAAAATCCTAACCCCTAAAAATAATAATTAGTGAATTCCTCGTTCAACCCATTCCTCCTTTTCTGACTTCGTCTGTTTATGTCCTACGTTCAAATTAACCCCCAGTTTTTTTAGAAAAGTAATTTCAGGGCGAGCTTTAACGGGGCCTGCTCACCAGTATGAACTACAAGGTGACAATCTCCTAAATCCCAAGGGTTCCTGGCAGTAAAATCAAAAAACTGGAAAATTAATCCTCAAGCCCAACCCTCTGATCCCATTCATCGCCCTCGATAACGAGAGTCTTCCCTTTAAAATAGTCTTTTATAATATCCCTTCCCACTCCAAACTTATAATCGTGGTAAAAGCTGTGGCCAGATACCACCTCATAGAAATTGGAAAGCTGCCTCCAGTCAAAAACTACCCGCCCAATTCCACAATTTTCCACCTGATAAAACATCAGCCAGACCGAGCCGCCGTCCTCAACTGAAAGGATTTTGCCTCTCGGGGACATGCTAATAATCCTCCGGCTTCATGAAGGTGAAGCCTTCGCCGTTGTAAATTAGCCAGATTTCGTCCTTTTCGATTACCCGGAGCATCATGTAGTCAGTATCCTCAGGGTCGGGTTTTCTGAGAAGCTCAAGTCCCCTGTTCACCAGGGCTACCCTTTTATCCTTATCCTTGTAATCTCCTGACTCGAAGAGATTGGTGGTAAAATAAACCGGGTCTTTCCCAATCGAGCCGACTTCCACAAAGATCCCGTCCTCCACCCCATCCTTGGCGGTGTATTTGGAGATTACCGGGCCCCAGAAATCATCCTCATCTTCCATAAAATGTCAATGCCATGCTTCTTGGTTCCAAGGCAGATCCTCCTCTTCCAGGAAATAATAACCATCTCTTTTCCCTGAGGTATCATAAATCACAAAAACCCTCTTTCCATTTTCTTCAAGCATTCTAACCTTTCGCCTCTCATTGTCTAAGTCCCTAGGTTTTTTGAGAAGGTCAAGTCCTTTCCTTACAAGCGCCATTTGCTTTTCCATGTCATCTTCATACCCGTCAAAAAGCAGGTGCTCGCCAAAATATACATTTTCGCCACCAACTGATCCCACATCATACAAGACTTTTTTTCTGACGTGTTCACCTGGCCTATCGTCCTCTCCCATAAATCATCACTCACTTAACCCATTTTTTAACCGGAGTCTCCGAAAATACTTCTGATATTAACTTTGCGGTCGATAAGGTTAAAGCTACCCCCAATTTGGCTCCTCTCTGAACATGTTTAAGGATAAGGCTTTTAATGGATTTGCTCTAAAGATTGCGTATCATGCCTTTAAAGGAGAGATGGGGACATCTCACCCATTTCGTTTCTGTTCTTTTTGCTCGTCATCATCCCCTTCTCTCACATACTGTTCGAATTTCCTGGCAAGAGTCACAGTTATCTCTCCTTTTTTATCCGGGGGGCCCTCACAATTTGATAACAAAGCCGTGGCGGATTTTATGCAGCTCAGTCTCATGATCTGGTGGTTTCTGCTATTAAGCCTTCCTTCAAGTCTTTCATCAGGCTCCATATCGATTGTTCTGATTTCGGTGATTTTCCTGAAGTCTCCGGATTGCATCCAT
>Ga0068714_10002736_pt1 | contig 22128 bp, 20 predicted proteins | sample MTBNYHSulfiMetaG_FD_62988 | JGI IMG/M metagenome (GOLD analysis project Ga0068714, IMG submission 62988) | Enrichment culture microbial communities from rom New York Harbor, USA that are MTBE-degrading - MTBE-NYH (New York Harbor Sulfidogenic)... | ecosystem: Environmental > Aquatic > Marine >... | reverse complement strand
CCCTTGACGATGCAATGCCAAAATGTCCATGAATCGCTCCCATGTAATCATGGCCGCCCCCTCCTTTACGGCAGGGGAATGTTACCATGACCGGTTGGGGGAGGTGGTACACTTTTCATTCCCGATTTTGGTACATTTTTGCATTCCCATCGACACCAGGAACTGGCCGAAGAGGATGATGAACAACCCGTCCAAGGCCTTGAACACAGGTCTACCAGGAAGTCTCGCCCATCGAATACAACCCCGCCATCCCCATCGAGACCTTTGATTTTATCATCACCGACGAGTGCCACCGCTCCATTTACAACCTCTGGCGCCAGGTGCTCGAATACTTCGATGCCTTTCTCATCGGCCTGACCGCCACCCCCAACAAACAGACCTTCGGCTTCTTCAACCAGAACCTGGTCATGGAGTATCCCCACGAAGCGGCCGTGACCGACGATAAACGCAAAGTATAATTGCCTTCAGGCAAACAGCCCATTGCCAACACCCGCGTGGCTTGTGCCGTCACCTACCTGCGCCAGGCCGGCCTGTTGGAGAACATCAAACGAGGCGCTTTTAAGATCACTGAAAGAGGTCGAAGGGTACTGGTAGATTTTCCGGATGGCGTTGAGAATAGGGTCTTGGAACGATTGGAAAATTTCAGTAATTCAAGAGCTGCAACAAGTCAAACAAAAAACCGACCAGCTGAAAGCCCATTGAGCCTTGCAGCGAAGCCGCCTTCAGCGTTTTGGTGAACAGGGACTTTGATGCTTATGGTCAACCTCTGGCGAAAAGCCCCTGCATCAACTGCAACCTCTGCGCTGCGGTCTGCCCTACCGGAGCCATTAGCAAGGACCAGCCTTTTGATTTTTTGGCCTGCCTCACCCAAACCTATCGGGATAATTTCATCGGGTCCTGAAAATCGACCTGATAACAGCTGCAATTTCAGCAAAATTATTGACAATGCATTGCAATTTTTGTTTTAAGTATAAATTTTAGCTTTAAGAATGCCATAGTTTGAGGACTATAATGATAAAAAAAGACCAAGTACTTTTGACAATACGGGACAGAATATATTCTGGGTTTTACTGGCCACGAGAGAAATTGGTGGAAACCGCTTTGGCCGATGAAATGAAGGTTAGCAGAACGATTGTGCGCGAGGTTCTTAGAGAGCTTGCAACGAAAGATTTGATTTACATTCAGCCGAATAAAGGTGCTTTTGTAGCCGAGATCTCATATGAGAAGATTAGGGAATTCCTTGAGCTTGAAGCAATGCTGGAAGGTTCAGCTGCCTACCTTGCTACACTTGAATTAGGTGACGCAGAAGTTAGAGAGTTAAATGACATTTTGGATCGTAGTGAAAAAATGATGGATCCGAAACCCTGGTCGCTTGCCAATAGACAATTTCACACGCTTATTAATGCAGGTTGTGGCAACAGCAAACTTATCGGTATTATTCGAGATAATGTCAGTTTTCTTAGGTTTTGGTTCGTTCAGCTTTCTACGGCAGATGAAATAACCAATAGAAATAATGCGCACCGTGAAATACTAAGGGCGATTGAGAATAGGAATCCCTCTTCAGCAAGAGAACTTATGGAAAAGCATATCATTGACTCTCTGGGGGATTTGCTGAAGAGAATTCAGAATTCAAATCCTGTAATTTGCAAATCTCGGAACGGTTGAATGTCAATGAGATTATAATCTTTTTTCCCCAAAGCGTTAAGGTCGTTGTCGGAAAAACACCTTGTCACCGATTTGTCATCCTGCAGTTTCCTTCCATAGACTTCTTTTCTACCGCGAAGGGCTTTTGATGTCAATCCACAAGAACCCTATTTGCCATCTGTTGGTGTTCTGCTCACAATTTTAGCATAGAAATATTTCCGAGACGCCAGCGTTAACATTCTTCACATTCTTTGCCTGTCCACGCATTTTTAGCAGCGAACTCACAAAATTGGACCCTGTCTGGATGGAACATTCTTAAATCCGATAGTTAGCCCGGATGATCAATAAACTAGCCTGATTGGGTCATCAAAAAATTCTGAACAATATCCTTTCGTGAATTATATTTTTATTACAGTGAGTTAACTATTGAGAAAAATAATTGTTGACGTTCTTGCATTCTGGATTGTATACAATTTAGAAAATAATTAAGTTCGGTAATGCCCAGGATGGAGAATGAATAATGAATCAGTATCCAGCCTTTTTTGAAATGCAAAAGGGTGCAGCTTTTCCAAAATTGCAGAAAGAGGTGGGACTGTGTATCTATCCTGCGCTTTTCCATCATCTTACCTTCTATCATTCTTACCCAACAAAATATCTAAATGATGTAAAAATGATCGCAAGCTTTCCAAAAAAATTTCCGCCGATGTTTTTCTAGAATTTCATACAGAATACTCTCATGTGAATTCAAGACGAAGTGGAGGAAATGATGGCAAAGCACAAAACAGAAATACAAACCATCATCAGAGATAGGATTTACTCTGGATATTACTGGCCGCGCGAGCAACTGGTTGAAGTAAAGTTAGCTGATGAAATGAATGTTAGCCGGACCGTAATTCGCGAAGTACTGAAAGAATTAACTCTGAAAGGCATCGTAACCAGTATCCCCCACAAAGGGACTTTCGTTGCAGAGTTATCCTATAAGGAAATGATGGAGAACCTTACCCTTGAGGCAATATTGGAAGGCTCTGCGGCCTATCTGGCCACTACAAGGGTTACGCAAACTCAAATATCGGAGCTTCAGCGTCTACTGGACGATTCAAAAATGTTTGCTCTCCAGGATATTCAATTATGGGCAGAATATAACTGGCAATTCCATAAAATTATTAACACGACATGTGGAAATAAAAGACTTCTAAAACTGATACGTGACAATGTTCGCATCGTGAAACACTGGCTTGTGAAGGTTTCTCTTCCAATAGAGATCCCCGAACGCACAGCGGTACATGCTAAAATTTTGGATGCGATTACTAAAAATAATCCTGCCCTTGTACGGGAGCTCATGGAAAAACACATTCTCTTCAGTGCCAACGATCTACTTGCAAGAATCAAAAATTCAAATCCCAATCTAAGTATACAAATGAACTTAAAAAAGCCGGCCTTATAATTACCTATCTAAACGTTTCAGGTAAAGGAGAAAAATGCACACACCGGGTATGCTTTGATAAAGAAGCACAGGAAATCAGTCTGATTTTTGCCATTTAAATATTGGAGGTGCACATGAACATCAGAGATTACATTACCAAGATCGCGCTTTACTTTCCAAACAATACCGTTTTGGCTGATATTGAACGCCGTATTACAGCAAAGGAAACGGTGGAACGGATTTTTCGAGTTTCCAATGCCCTGTTGAAGCTGGGCCTGCAAAAAGGTGATAGGGTTGGCGTGCTATTGCACAACTGCACTCAATGTATCGAGTGCTTCTTTGGTATTCAATGCGCAGGCCTTGTGCTGGTACCCCTGAATGCAAGGAACTCAATCCAGGAACAACTTTACATCCTACAGAATTCAGGCTGCAGAGCCCTCTTCGTAGGGGGTGAATTTGCTAAGGATATTGCAGCGAACCGGAATAAGCTCAAAGACATGCAACACATTCTTCAAGTCATGGGTGAGACGGAGCATGATTTTTTGGATTTTGAAAAGATTCTGGCGGATGCAATTCCATCTGAACCTCATATAGATATTGATGAACAAGACATCAGCAGCTTGCGGTATACTTCAGGAACAACGGGCAGACCAAAAGGTGTGATCCACAACCATCGTAATTATATAACCATGCTTTTAAATATCACTTCAGGTTTTGCGATTCAGGAAGACGATTCCATCGTTTTGACTGGTCCGGTCACGCATGCATCAGGTTCGATGGTCCTTCCGCATATGATCAAGGGCGCCAAAGTGATAATTCTTTCACAATTCGATCCCGGCGAATTGCTGGCGCTAATCGAAAAAGAACGGGTGACAACACTTTATGTGGTGCCAACGATGGTCGTGAAGCTATTGAATTATCCTGGAATAACTTCTTATGACACAAGCAGTCTAAAGACGATCAGATATGGCGCTTCACCAATTTCGCCGGATGTGCTCAAGAGGGCCATCGAAGTATTCGGAGATATTTTTCTTCAGGGCTACGGTCTGACCGAAGGGTCCATGCCTGTAACTTTGCTTTCGAAGAAAGACCATATGCTTGACGGATCGGAAAGATCCTTACAGCTATTGTTGTCCGTCGGCAAAGAGTCAATAGCTACCCGAGTTGGTATTATGGATGAAAAAGGTCAACTCCTTCTTCCCGGGCAGATCGGAGAAATTGTCATTCAATCAAACCAGAACATGCAGGGTTATTGGGAAAACCCGGAAGCTACAGAGGAAGCGTTCCGTTACGGATGGATGCATACTAGGGACATGGGGTACAAGGACAATGAGGGATACATTTATTTGGTCGATAGAAAGAACGATATGATTATTAGCGGTGGATTTAATATCTACCCCAAGGAGGTGGAAGATGTTCTTTACGAGCATCCGGCGGTGCTAGAAGCAGTCGTATTCGGCGTGCCAGATGATGTTTGGGGCGAGTCTGTAAAGGCGGTGGTTTCATTGCGACCTGGCATGTCAACCACCTCTGAAGACATTGTTGAATTTTGCCGCGAACATCTGGCCAGTTTTAAAAAACCAAAATATGTGGAGTTTGTTACTGATTTACCGAAGACAGCAGTCGGTAAAATTAGCAGGCGGTCGCTCAAGGAACAATACTGGAAAGACAAGGCCCGCATGGTCTAATTTCCACATTTCAGGAAAGGATTGAGAAATGGATTTCGAGTTAACCAAGGAGCAAAAGATGCTCCAGAAAAGCGTCAGGGAGTATCTCAACGACAAGATCGCACCACTTGCCGATGAGAGAGATAGAAAGGGACCGTTGACGAAGGCGGAAACCCATCGTTTCTTAAAGGACCTTGAGCCTTTCGGTTATGTGGGTACCTTGGTTCCCGAGCGCTTAGGTGGACCGGGAATGTCCCATATCGACTGGGCAATTATCCATGAAGAATTGAGGAAAACTTGGGCAGGGTTGGGAGGCACAGTCGGTATCACATCCTCTACGTCTCACGGAATCGCCCAAACCAAAAACACGGCTTTACGAGACCGAATTTTGCCGGGCTTGTTGACTGGAGACAAAATAGCGTGCACGGCCATTACCGAACCGGATGTCGGGTCGAATGCAGCTTCAATAACCACAGAAGCCGTTCTTGATGGTGATGAATTCGTCATCAACGGCACCAAAATGTGGATTTCCAACGGAACTATTGCCGATTATGTCGTCGTCGTGGCCACGGTCGATCCCTCCAAAGGCCAAAAGGGAATACTCACCCTATTGGTAGAAAGGGACGTATCGCCTTTCGAGGCACGCGAGATCAAAAAAATGGGCGCAAAGTCTTTCCCAACAGCCGAATTGGTATTCAAGGACTGTAGGGTTCCCAAGGCAAACTTGTTGACAGAACCTGGTGAAGGTTTCAAGCGTACACTCCAAGGCCTTACCTTCGCCCGCTCGAATGCAGCGATCGCTTCCGTTGGCATCTCTCAAGCTGCGCTGGATGCGGCTGTACGTTATGCTAAAGGCAGGACCCAATTTGGCAAAGTCATTGGCAAATTCCAGCTCATTCAGGAAATGCTGGCAGATATGGCCATCGATATCGAAGCTGCTCGGTTTTTGACCTACCATTCTTTCTATCTCATGGACCAAGGCAAAACGCCTGTGAAAGAATCTTCAATGGCTAAAGCATTTGCAACCGAAGCAGGTGTCCGGGTGACCTCTAAAGCTATTCAGATTCATGGGGCATATGGATTATCTGAAGAATTTCAGGTCGAAAGATTTTTCAGGGATGCTCGTATCTATACCATTCCGGACGGAACGACCCAAATACAAAAGCTCGTCATTGGAAGGGAAATGTTGGGGATGTCTGCATTTGTCTAAGTGCTAATTTCTATGGAACCTTTTTGCATTTTTGGATGTGTCCAAATTCAATTGAATAGGAGGAGCTCATGGATCTTGAATTGGAAGGAAAGGTAGCATTCATCACGGGTGCCGGTCAGGGCGTAGGCAAAGGTATCGCGCAGGTGTTGGCATCCGAGGGCGCCCTCGTGGCGGTCAACGATCTTTTTACTGAACGCGCCGATGCGGTTGTCCGGGCGATTAAAGAGGCCGGCGGAAAGGCGATGAGTGCAGCTGCCGATATCACCGATCTTGCGCAGGTTAAAAGCATCTTCTCCAAGGTGTTGGAGACCTTCGGTCCGGTAGATATCCTAGTGAACAATGCCGGTATCCCTCACGAGGTCCGATCTGGCGCGGTCAAAAGGACTGTATTTGCCGGTTCGGATCCTGCGGTTTGGAAAAAGCAGATCGACCTGAACCTTTATGGGTGCTTGAATTGTGTCCATTCGGTTCTGGGTTCTATGATCGAACGCGAAAGCGGGAAAATCGTCAGCGTCATTTCAGAGGCCGGTCGAACCGGTGAAGCCAATCTGGCCGTCTACTCTGGTGCGAAGGCCGGGATTCTGGGCTTTACCAAAGCGCTTGCTCGAGAAAATGGCCGCTATGCTATCAACGTCAACTGTATTGCCATCGGTGCAACAGCTCATGAAGGCACCAAACCCATTTTGAACCCCGATGCGACGCCCGAAACGGATGAGATTCTGAACAAGATGCTGAAGGTCTATCCGATTGGCAGGGGGTTGAAACGGATCGGTCGACCATATGATGCCGCCTATGCGGTTGCTTTTTTGGCCTCACCGAAGAGCCAGTTTATTACCGGTCAATGTCTTAGCGTCAGCGGAGGGTTCTCCATGGTTAGTTAAGCGAGGTAGAAGCGTCGCGGCCGGCGGCTTATTTTAAATTGTGAAAGGAGCACGCGATGGGAGATAAACAGCAGATACCAGTACGTGATAATTTATGGCGGATCACGCCCAATGGACCACGGCTGATCGGAAGTAAATGTTCAGCCTGCGGGGAATTGTACTTTCCTAAAAAAGACAACGGTGTTTGTTCCTATTGTCAATCTCGGCGGCTGGAAGAGGCGGTATTCAGTAAGCGGGGAAAAGTTTATAGCTGCACCTGCGTCATGCAGCGGCCCCCTGTTTATTATAAGGGAGAAGTTCCGTATGCCATCGGCTTCGTTGAGCTGCCCGAAGGTATTCGCATCGAAACACTATTCACTGACTGCGACATCGAAGACCTGCACGTCGGAATGTCTGTGGAAATGGTTATTTCCAAATTGCATGAGGACGAAGCGGGCAACGAGGTCATCGCCTATATGTTCAGGCCAACGAAAGCATAAATTGGAGGCGATCTATGAAAAACGGCAGGGAAGTTGTCATTGCGGGCGTAGGCCTAACCAGATTCAACAGCTATGATGGTCAAAAGGATGATCGTCCCTACAAAGAATTCTACGACCTGGGAAGCGAGGCGATTTTGGATGCGCTGGATAGCGCAGGAATGGCGTGGACGGATATCGAAGCCGCTTTCTGTGGGAGTGTTTACTCCGGTACGGCGTCAGGCCACCAGACGATCGAAAATGTGGGCATGACCGGGATTCCGATCGTCAATGTCGAAAACGCTTGCTCTAGCAGCAGTTCAGCCTTTCGGTTGGCATACCAGATGGTTGCAGCAGGCGTATACGACATCGCTATTGCCGTCGGTTTCGAAAAGATGCCCCGGGGGTTCATACAGAGCACCTCTTGGCCGGAATGGCAGCGATTTATGGGATTTAATGTCCAGCCGGCGGCCTATGCTATGCAGACTGTTCGATATATGGAGGAAACCGGAGCAACCGAAGAGGATTTTGCGAGGGTTACGGTAAAAAACCGTAATAACGGCGTTCTAAATCCTAAAGCGCGAATGCAAAAACCCGTTACCCTGGAAGAAGTCCTGGAATCCCGAATGATCGCAAAGCCGCTGCGGCTACTTAATGCATGCCCCCTGGCCGACGGCGGTTCGGCGGTGATCCTATGCAGTCGGGATAAACTCAAAAATAAAGCTAAAACGGTTACAATAGCGGCATCAATACTGACGAGCGGTACATACGGCCATGTGTATGGCGGAGGCAGTGTTAAAATAAAAACTCCGGAAACGATTCAATATTCCGCCCAAAAGGCTTTTGAAATGGCTGGATTGGGCCCAAAGGACGTCGATGTCGTGCAGGCGTACGATACGATGTCTTCGGGAGAACTCTGGGATCTGGAAGAACTTGGTTTTTGTGGAAAGGGGGAAGCGCCCCATCTGCTGCGTGAGGGGCATTTTGATTTAAACGGCAGGCTGCCGGTCAACACCGACGGCGGTTTAATGTCGCGCGGTCATCCACTGGGGGCTACGGGTTTGGCGCAGATCATCGAAATTTATTACCAACTGCGGGATGAGGCCGGACCCCGGCAAGTCGCCAACGCCAAGGTCGGTTTGGCGCACGCTATGGGGGCAGGGCCAAACAGTGGCATTGTCATCCTCAAACGATGACACTTTGATCGGGTTGGACAATATCCGTTCTTGACGGCCTTCTGGAACCCGTCGGCATTAATTTAGAATTTGCGTTTATCAACAAATAAAGGGGACGCAAAATGAAAAGAATGAACTTTATGAAGGTAATCTTTGTGTTTATTTGCGTTATCGGATTTTTTGTTTCCACAACTCCCGGATATTCGGGGACGATAGTACTTCGATGGGCGTCTCCATCACCCAAAAGAGGATTCGAACCCGAGCATTTTGATTGGATCAAAAAGGAGCTCGAAAAACGGACCGATGGCCGGGTTTCTATCGAAGTCTTCTGGGGTGGTTCGCTGGCCGAATTTAAGGAGATGGCCGAAGCTGTTAAATCAGGCATGGCCGATGTAGGGTGGATCTCCTCATCATACCATCAAGGTTTCGGAGAACTGGCTGGTGTGGCTCACTCGGCAAGCCTCTTCAACCCTGACTCCAACACAGTGGAGTATATGAAAAAATTCTACACTATGTTCGAGCGGGATGAACTGTTTTATGAGGATTTCAAGAAGAACAACATGGTTCCTATCAGTTTGATATACTATGATGAGTTTTGGGTTTTCTCCAAGAAGCCGATCAGGGGAATTGCTGATTTCAATGGGGTCAAAATCAGAGGCATCAGCGAAGGGCGGCAATTGGCTATGAAGGAGTGGGGCGCTTCGCCGGTATTCATCGGCGCCGCGGAAATGTATAGCGCGCTTGAGAAGGGAATCATTGATGCCGTGGAGTACTCTCCAGATACCGCTAAACGGTACAATATCCATGAGATCGTGAAGTATGTTACCCGGACCTCATTCCAGCCCGGCATCGCTTACTGGTGCATCAATCTTCCCAAATACAACAGCCTTTCTGACGCTGACCGCAAAGTCCTGATGCAAGTTGGCAAGGAAGCGGCCATGCTCAAGGCCGAATGGATGGGTGAAGAGCGTGAGCGTTCGCTTCAAACCTTCAAGGAAAAGGGTCTGGAAATCATTGATCTTCCCGTTTCCGAGAAAACCAAAATGGACAACTCATCAGAATTTAAAGCATACGCGACCAAATGGGTAAACGAAAAAGAGCAGAAGGGAATGCCTGCAAAAAAAGCGCTTGATTTATACTGTAACGCATTTTTGGTTTCCAACCCTATGAAGGAATAGTCTGGAAAGGGTTCATATGAGTTCGTTTCAAGTCCCTTTTACAATCCTGACGAATAGGCGAACGGCATGCCAGCGAGTTCCCGCGCTGGCATGCTGGCCATCCGAGGCAGTCTGTTGGACATCAGGTCTGCAGGACCTGTGAGTAGCTGCAGCCAAGCCGACCGCCGATGATAAGACGGGGCATGCAGTCGCAGCTGTAGTTTTTGTTCATTCAACGCAAAACACCGCTTCACGGTCGAGAACTGCGGAGGACCGAATGGAAAAACTTTGGCAACAGCTCAATGAAATCATGTCGGTCATTTCAGGCACCCTGCTGGGGCTAACTATGGTCATCGTCGGTATTGACGTCGTGGCTCGCTACATCTTCAACAATCCCATCATCGGAGTCACCGACCTGGTGACCTTGTTCATACCCATTTTCGTGTTTCTGCCCCTGGCCGCCACGGAAATCCACAACAAACACATCCGGGTGGAATTTATGACCGAGAACTGGTCCCCTGTCTGGCAAAACATCCTGGAGATCGTGGCTTTTCTTGCCGGATTGATTTTGATGGGGTTCATGGCATGGGTTCTCTGGGGGTTCGCTCTGGATGCTTTCAGTGCAGGGCAATATTTACCAGGCTTGAGAAGAATACGCGCATGGCCCACTAAATTCTGTATGGCCTTTGGCGCGACGCTATTTTTCATACAATGCATGCTGGGTTTGTTAAAAAACATGATTCACCTGAAGCAGCCTTCGGCAAAAAAAAAATAATCGACGCTGGTGCAGCTTTGCGCAGATTTTACAGCTGCCTAAGAGCAGTTGCCGCCATACAGAGGGTGGACCCATCATCGTCAAGCATTTTTGCCGCCAGCATTCATTTGGCCAATCGGTCATGAAGGAGCAAATCCATGGATCTGACCATTTTGAGTATTGTCGGTTTTATCATCATGCTAGGGCTTATTCTCTTAAAAGTCCACATCGCATTTTCGATGGGGGCAATCGGTCTGGCCGGACTCTGGTATATCATGGGCCCAAATTCGCTGGCGGTTTTGAAAACCATTCCTTGGGCGCACACCGCCAAATTTGAACTCGCCGTTCTTCCGTTATTCATTCTCATGGGAATGTTCATCGTCAACAGCGGGGTGGCAATCCACCTTTTCGAGTCCGCCTCCAAGTGGTTCGGAAATATTCGGGGTGGGTTGTTGATAGCAACCACTGTGAGTGTCGGCCTTTTCGGTGCTTGCAGCGGGTCGAGCATCGCTGCGGCGACCACCTTTACTATGCTCGCATTGCCTCGCCTGCTCGAACACAAATACGACCCAGGCTTGTCCGCCGGTGCTATTGCCGCATCCGGCACGCAGGCCGCCCTCATTCCCCCGAGCGCCTTGCTCGTTTTCTATGGGATTCTGACCGAACTCTCAATCGGAAAACTGCTTGTAGCAGCAGTCATACCTGGAATCATTTCCGTTTTAATGTTTGCCATAACGGTTTGGATCACCCTGGGCATCTATCCGGAAAAAGGGCCAGGTCGAATATCATTCTCCCTGATGGAGAAGGTGGGCTCTCTCAAGGGAATATGGCCCATCCCGGTGATCTTTTTTGTGATGGTTGGCGGTCTTTTCGCCGGCATTTTCACCCCCTCCGAGGCGGGCGCGATTGGCTCGATTGCTTCGTTGATGGTAGCCTTGGTGAAGGTCGGGTGGAAAAAATCTGGATTTTTTAATGCCTTGAAATCATCCTCTCACGCTACGGCCATGATTTTTATAATTCTTCTCGGGGCCTTCATTTTTGCAAAATTCATCGCCGTCACAAAAGTACCAAGCAACATAGCCGAATTTTTGGGTAGCCTGAATACTTCGCCGATGGTGATCTTGATCATTATCCTTTTGATCTATATGGCACTAGGATGCGTTTTGGATGCGGTCGGGATGATCGCGCTCACCATTCCCGTCGTTTATCCAGTGATTGAATCGGTGGGGATCGATGGAGTCTGGTTTGGCATTATACTGGTCAAGGTGGTTGAGATCGGGCTTATCACGCCACCAATCGGTATCAATGTATTCGTGGTTAAGGGGGTGGCCACCAGTAATCTAGAGCTCGGCCAGCTGTTCAGGGGCATTATTCCTTTCCTAATTGCCGATATCATCACGCTCATCTTATTGATCATGTTTCCGCAGCTCGTGCTCTGGCTTCCCAGCCTCATGTAGAGGGGCCCGCGTTTGTGAGGGGCGTACAACCATGAACTGATTTCAAAGAGGAGAAACAGCAATTATGGGAAAGAGCATCTCCGAAGATTTGCTTTGTCAAGGCTAAAGAGCACTGAGTATGACCGACGAACCCGTTTCCGTGCTGCCGGCTCTTAAGCGATTTGAATGTTGACTTCATCAAGGTCGTGCCGCTTGGCGACGATCGAATACGCCTGGTTTGATCTTTTTGCGAGGATCGGCAGGATGCCGATCATAGTCTTTACTGGTACTGCTACAAAGCATATCATGCTGTATCCGTTATGCACGAAGCAAGATATTGCCCAAAATACTCAACTGGCCCAAAGTAATTACTGGTTGAATCTGGATCACCACTTCATGTGTTAGGATTTTATAGAACTCTTAGAGGATAAATTCCTAAATTTGGCCGTTAAAGGTTTTTTTGATTGAACCGCCGAATTGGGTACAAAAATACATAACGTTCAACAAAAAAAAATAGGAGGGGTTAAAATGGGATACGAGACCATCATGTATGAAAAGGACCAGCAGATCGGCATTGTTACATTAAATCGGCCGGATCAGCTGAATGCACTGAGCTTCAAATTGCGTGAGGAGTTGATAAAGGTATTTGCAGAAATGGAAAAAGACGACGATGTAGTCGTCGTGATTCTGACAGGAGGTCCCAAAGCATTCAGTGCGGGTGCGGATATCAAAGAGCGATCAGGCATTGTGGCGATTCAGCCACAAATCTATTTCAAGCAACAAAAGACACATCAATTTTTTTCCATGATCGAAAATTTTGAAAAGCCTGTGATTGCCGCCGTGAGCGGCGTAGCGGTAGGCGGTGGATGTGAGCTGGCACTGGTATGCGATTTACGGATCGCCTCCGAAACGGCCAGGTTTGGTGTTCCCGAAGTGAAGATAGGTGTCATCCCTGCGGCCGGCGGAACCCAGCGTCTACCGAGAATCATTGGTATTACCAAGGCCAAGGAACTGCTGTATACCGGTGACTTCATCGACGCGCAGGAGGCCTATCGGCTCAACCTGGTGAACAAAGTTGTTGCGGTTGAGAGCCTCCTGGATACGGCCAAAGAAATGGCGCTCAAATTGATCGCCAACCCGCCGTTATCGGTCAAGTTCGCCAAGCGAGCCGTAAATGCCGGCATCCAAATGGATCTGGCCTCGGCCTTAGATTATGAGGCCTATTGTGCTGCTCTGCTTTCGGTCTCCGAGGACCGTATCGAAGGATTCAAAGCATTCACTGAAAAGCGCAAACCCCAATTTAAAGGCAGATAACCCATGATTGGGAATGAACGCAGGGATGCAGACCAACGGCTTTTTATTCTGCCCTGATATGAAACGATTAAAGGTGAAGGCGATGAGGGAATCAAGACGTCGACCGATTAAGGACAACCTATACGACCTTGGCGGATACCAAAAAACGGATTTCAAGTTACTTGGCAGTGGATGCACTACATGCGGCGAGAAACACTTCCCGCAAAGGTCAATATGTCCCAACTGCAGTACCAGACATTTGAACAAGATTTTTCTAAGTTCATACGGCACGATCCTCACCTACACAATCGTCCGGCAGACTTCCCCATTATGGAAAGGACCGGTGCCATATATCATTGCGGTCGTCCGACTGGATGATGGGGTAGAAATTACCTCCCACTTGATCGAATGTAATCTTGAAAAAGTCACCATTGGTTTACGGGTCAGGGTGGTCCCTGGCAAGTTGCGGGAGACTGATGACGGGGAAGAGATCATCGTGCATATGTTCGAGATAATGGAAGGAGGCAGATTATGCGCCAAGTAGTTGTTGCCGGAGTTGGCATGCACAAGTGCGGGCGATATCCCGACAAGCTTGCCACCGATCTTGCCTTGGAAGCTGCACTGAAAGCGCTCGATGATGCCGGTGTCCCCTGGAAAGCCATCGAAGCAGCCTACGCCTCCCATGTCAGCCAGGGAGTGTCCGTTGGTGAGGCGATTTGCGAGAAAATAGGTCTGACAGGGATTCCCATCGTCAATGTGGAAAACGCCTGCGCCAGCGGATCGACCGCTATCCGAGAGGCATATTACGCCATCGGCAACGGTCTTTATGATGCTGCCATCGTCATAGGGGTCGAGAAGATGACCCGAGGTGTGCTGGGGGGTGCTGCCGAAGAGGGTAGCCTGGAGCGTGAATTGGGGCTGCATATCATGCCGGCCCGATATGCGCTCAAAGCCAACAAGCATATGCACCAGTATGGGACAACGGTCGAACAGATGGCAAAAGTATCGGTAAAGAATCACCGCAACGGGTGCTTCAATCCATACGCGCACTATCAAAAGGAGTTCACCATAGAAGAAGTATTGAGCTCAAAAATGATATGCGACCCGATCACGCTGCTGCAATGCTGTCCAACCAGCGATGGTGCCGCCGCCGTCGTTCTGTGCGTGGCCAAAGTGGTGCGGCGGTTCAACTCCAAACCTAAAGTGTTTGTCGCTGGTTCAGCATTGAAAACAGAGAAATACAGAGATGAATCCGATTTGACGGCACGCACAGCCAAGGCGGCCTACGAAATGGCTGGAATGTTGCCGAAAGACATCGACTTTGTCGAATTGCATGATGCCTTTACTATAGGTGAAATTTTACACTGCGAAAGCTTAGGGTTTTGTCCGCTTGGTGAAGGCGGGCCGATGGTGGACGCGGGCCGAACCGAAATCGGGGGCGACCTTCCTATCAACCCTAGCGGAGGGCTTCAATCGCGCGGGCACCCTTTAGGCATGACCGGAATCGCACAATTGTGCGAGGTGGTCTGGCAACTCCGTGGGCAGGCGGACCAACGGCAGGTTGAAAGACCGAGAGTCGGCCTGACACATACCCAGGGCGCAGGGGGGGTATGCTCTGTTCACATCTTCAAACGGTAGAGTGATGATATAAACGACGTTTCTCCGGTGCTGACAGAGGCCCGCATTGCCGGTAAAATTCTCTGGCGAACCCCTGCCTTGGCGGCTTTCTGAACGGTACTAGGTCCAACTAACATGTCCGACCTCGGACTTGCCCTATTACTCGAACCACGACCATCTGGATGACGACATGGAATTCAAACTGACCGATGACCAAGAAGCTCTCGTTCAGAAAACAAAGATATTGATGGCGCGGGAAATTAGGTCTTTTCTAAATGAACAGGAACCCACGGAAACCCTTTCGAAGGGGACCATTCAAAGCCTGCTCAAAAAAACGATCCCCTTGGGCATTATGGGCAATGTCATTCCCAAGGAAATTGGCGGCGCCGGCATGGACCACATCACTTGGGGACTGGTATACGAACAGTTGGATCGGGCCATCAACAGCATTATCATGATCTCCACCGGCACAGCCCAGGCGATTGCCAATCTGGGGACCCGCGCACAGCAGGAAAAATACCTTCCGGGATTGCTGAATGCAGAGTTGATCGGGTGTTCCGCCATCACCGAACCCAACGTGGGGTCCAACCCCAAAATGATCGAAACTACCGCCGAGCCGACAGGGGATCATATCGTTCTCAATGGATCAAAAGTGTTCATCACTAACGGCGTTATAGCAGATATAGCTATCGTTTTGGCCACGGTAGACGCTTCATTGGGAGCAAGAGGTCTGGTCAGAATCATCGTGGACAAATCGCAATCGCCATTCGAGGCGCGTAGCATAGCGGTATTGGGTGAAAATGGACATTTGGGGGAACTCACCTTCGTAAACTGCAGGGTTCCGAAAGAAAATTTACTCGGCATCGTCGGGAAGGGCTTGAATGCGACCATGAAATCCTTTCAGCGCGCACGATGTTTCGTGGCATTGACGGCCATCCATCTGATGCAACTTGCAATCGATGCATCCATCCAGTTTGTGAAGAATCGACAGTCCTCCGGAAAAGATGTGGAGTGCTCTCAGTTGGTCCATCAGATGATTGCCGATATGATTGCTCAAAAGGATGCCGCCCGTCTGTTGACTTTTAGGGCTTTAAATTTGATCGATGAGGGTATCGAAAAAAATACGGCCTCCTCAATAGCCAAGTTTTTCGCTACTGAAGCAGCCGTGCAAGTCACCTCCCATGCGATTCAGATCCACGGCTATCATGGTCTGACCAGAGATTACCCTATCGAGGAGTATCACCGACAGGCGCGAACTTTGACTATTCCGGACGGCACCACTCAAATTCAAAAGCTGATCGTCGGCCGGGAAGTGCTGGGGCAAAGCGCATTTGCCTGAATTGACCATATGCTTTTAAAAGGATTTTGGGTTGAATCGTGGCACCCACCGGGAAAAAGTGTTGGCCTTAATGATGTCTCCATTCAGGACTCGAACCGCTACAGCATGATTCAGGTCGTTCATCAATATGCAAGCGAAAAGGTTCAGCATAGCAAGACTGTTCTGCTTGGAATGAATGCTTTATATCACTTAAACTAAGACTTTCGATCTGCGCACCCAAAATCTGAAGTGTTGAGATGAGCCATTGGAACGTCGGAAAAAAAGAGGAATTTTCTTTGTTAATAAATCACCAGTAACACCTACAGTTATGGTCTGAGGGTTGGTCGGCGTTGTTATCATGTCTTATCAATCCGCCATTAATCAAAATATTCTTCTGAATGAAATGGAGAAGATGCATTGAGGGTTTGCCCTGATCAACCCTGAACAGATGAGTGAGTAGAGTATTCAGCTGAAAATAGAACTGGGCGAGATACTCGAAAACATGGTCAAAAGAATCGCACGGTTGATCGATTGATGGGAGAAATTAAACACTCGCTTGCAGCATGATCGGACATCCGCCCCTTGAAGTCAAGCTCGCCAAACGGGCGATCAATGCGGCCATTTAGTTGGACTTCACATAGGCGATTTACTACCGGTCTTACTGCCCGTCAGTTTCGGAGCAACGCATCGAGGAATCCAATGCATTCATTTGTAAAACGCGAACCCGTACTCAAAGGAAGGTGATTTATGGCAGGCGCATTAGAAGGTATCACAGTTCTAGAGATGGCATTGCAATATCCGGGGCCCTATTGCTCGATGCTGTTGTCGGGGCTCGGGGCCAAAGTCATCAAGGTGGAAAGACCTGACATTGGCGACCCCGCCAGACGCCAGCCAGCGTTTTTCAATCCGATTAACCGAGGTAAAAGGAGTCTGACGCTTGATCTTAAACAGACCGCGAGCAAAGACATACTGTATCGCCTGATCAAGGATTGTGACGTAGTGACTGAAGGATTTCGCCCCGGGGTCGCATCCCGTTTGGGCATCGATTACCCTACCCTGGGCCAGATCAATCCACATCTAATCTACTGTTCTATAACGGGGTTCGGACAGAACGGCCCATACAGTGATCTGCCCGGCCACGATCTCAATTACATGGCCCTTTCGGGGATGTTGCGCTACCTGCAAGATGCCCAAGGTCAACCTATCCTGCCCGGGGTAGCTATTGCCGACCTATCTGCCGGTATGTTTGCGGCTATTGGCATCCTGGCTGCGCTGAACCAACGTCACTGTACCGGCAAAGGTTGTCACGTAGACGTATCCATGATGGACGGCCTGTTGTCCTGGATGGGGACCAACTTGTCCATATATGCTAACACCGGGAAAACCCAGAAACAGCGTGATTCCGGTTATGGTCTGTTCACTACAGCCGACGGTAAGCTTCTGGCTTTGGGGATCGCCCACGAGGACTGGTTCTGGGACCGTTTGTGCAAGGCGCTCGGTTTGACGGATTTGAGCGGTATCCCCGTTTTGGAACGAGCACTTCGGCGTCAGGAACTGATTCAGCCCTTACAGAATGTCTTTTTGCACAAGACCCGCTCCGAATGGCTCGATCTACTCAAGGTAGCTGATGTGCCAGTTACACCCGTCCATGACCCATGCGATGTCTTGGACGATCCGCATGTCAAATCGCGCGGGATGGCAGAGATTTTGACCGATTCCCAGGGCAGCCGCTCTGTCCGGGTTGGCTTCCCGGTGAAATTCTCTCCCGTTGAGCAGGCTTCCCCATCGGCAGATGTACCCGGGCTGGGGGAACACACCATCGATATCCTTGAGACTCTCGGGTACTTGGATGACGAAATCAAACGTTTAAGAAGTTCGAGCGTCATTTAAATGCTTTTATCACAAGGCGGCGTTATCGAGATTATAACCTGCGGGCTTACGTTTAACTGGATGCTGCCTTGCTTACTATGGGCGCCTAAAGTCATGAATACGACGTCGGCAGATCACCTTGTGCATGATACAGGCCTATCCATTCAGGCACTTGACCTGAGGATGTTCAACTGCTGCACGCTTACGACACCCTGTCGATCGGTGACCTGCGGGAAACCGAAATAATGGGGTTTTGTGGAAAAGCGTGAAACCCCACCTCTATTTAATGCAATTTTGCGTTGTAGGGGGAAACTGTCGGTCAACATCGATGGCAAAATTTTGTCGCGACGGTATGTGTTTGGTCCCACGGATATTGAAGAAGTGGTTGAGATCTACATTCATTTGCACTTCGAAGCCGCCTATCAGCAGGTTCCGGATGCTAAGGACGGTCTCACGCGTCTACCATTGGAACAGGACCAAACAGCAGTGCTGAAATTTTTTAAAATAAGGAAGAAAAATGAAAAAACAATCGCTGCCGAGCCTTAGGTTCTTGAACAATCCTTTGTGCAAACTATTCGGCATGAGGTACCCGATCATACTCGGGGGTATGCTGTACGCGGGGAAAGCACGCCTGGCGGCGTCGGTTAGCAAAGCCGGAGGACTGGGGATTCTGGGTGCCGGCCGCATGCGGCCAGACTACCTGGTGGCGGAAATCGAAAAAACGGCCGCACTGACCGACCAACCATTTGGGGTCAATATACCGTTGCGGGGGCCTGACCCCGGTCTGCTGATTGATGCCTCCCTTGGGGCGTCGGTAAAGATATTTGTCACCTCAGGCGGCAGCCCGGCGGAACATGTAGACCGTATAAAAGCCACTGGCGCTAAAATTATTCAGGTGGTGGCCTCTGTACGGCAGGCACTCAGTGCCCAAGCGGTCGGCGTTGATGCCGTGGTGGCCGAAGGATGCGAATCGGGTGGCATCGCGAGCAGGGACTTGTTGTCCACCCTGGTTCTGGTCCCTCAAGTGGTGGACTCAGTGCAAATACCGGTCATTGCGGCCGGCGGCATTGCCGATGGCCGGGGAATGGCGGCTGCATTTGCCCTTGGAGCACTAGGCATCCAGATGGGCACACGCTTTCTATCGTGCGCAGAATGTGAAATTCCTGCTAACTACAAGCAGGCCGTCGTTATGGCTAGGGATACCGACACCTGGGTATTCAGGAACGCTTCCGGCGTCGGGTGCCGGATCTTGAAAAAAAAGCTTGTGCAGCAGGCATGTGAGTCTCAGGACAATGGCAGCAAAACCATAATTAACGAGGCGCCAATGAAAAATGCCACCGATTCGAATGTTCATGCTGATGCCTCCAGTTACCCAGCCTATTCCGCCGGGCAAAGTGCAGGGTTGATCCGTGAAGTATTACCTGCTTCAGAAATCATCCAACGTATTTTAACCCAGGCCGACTCGATAGCCGAATCCTTGCGACAGTGGGATTAAAGCGCCGAAATCGAGGAAGGTGATAAACGTACATGTGAGAAATATCAGACGTCCGTAAGCATAAAATGTGCCATTCAGAGAAGGAGGAGAGGAATGCTCCAATCGCGGATGAACTCGCCGAAAAAAAAGGCTTATGTCGATAGCGTTCAATCAGGTCTACCCCTTATTCTGGAGGAGTTTGGTGGCACGGGTCTAACCTACAAGGATTTCGCTATCATCATCCTCGACCTCCGAAAAAGCCTACGCGTTACTGGGCGGTATCGAGGATCAGCTCTAACTCAGCCATGGCAATCCCGCGCTCGTATAACGAGATGCCACTGAGATGTGCTTTCAGTGCCTGCGAGCGCCGAGGCCACTGGCTACATAGGGCTCACAGAACCCGATGCCGGATCGGACCACCAATCCTAAAGAAAGATCTATGAACTATTGGATGGCGATCACTAGGTGGTTTAAGATTAAAAATGTGGATCTCGAACGGATCTGGAGTGTAAATTTTGACTGGCCTTGAGGCACGACCAATTGTTCAATGCAACAGAGGTTTTCATCGACTAAAGCCTCATCCGTGATCTGATGCCCGACGGTTTTCAATATTCTCTTGAAGGGCCCTAACAGCAGAGCATATCGTCCGCACTGTACAATTTTCATCTGCAGGAGATCGAAGTGAAAATCAAAAATGACCTCACCCGCATGCTCGGCATTCAATATCCGATAATCCAGGGTGCCTTTGGCTGGAAGGGCACAGGCATGTCCGATATCGCCGTGCCGGTATCGCAGGCGGGCGGACTGGGCGTGTTGACCGTGACCTGCTATGAAGATCCGGATCAGTTTCAAGAAGATCTCCGCAAGGCCCGCCGCCTGACGGACAAGCCTGTGGCTGTGAACTTCACAGTGACCAAGGTGCCCAGGTTCAACGCCGATTATCATGCCGAGTACATTCGCATTGCACTCCAGGAGAGTGTTCGTATTGTATTTACCTCCGGGTACGAGGCCTCAGCCATCGGCCATCGATTCAAGGCCGCCGGGAGCGTCTGGATCCATAAAAGCGCCACCTTCAAACATGCATTATCGGTCGTCCGCAAAAGCGTTGACGCTGTCGTAATCGTCGGTCTGGAAGGAACGGGCCACAAACACCCGGATCAACACACTACATTGATTAATATCACCAACCTGAAGAAAATACTCGACATTCCCATCATCGCTGCCGGTGGTATCGGCGATGCTCGCGGGTTTCTGGCGGCCTTGGCCATGGGCGCCTCGGGTGTTTACATGGGTACGGCCTTTATGGCCACCCGTGAGTTTCGTATCGCCCAGAAAACCAAGGACGCCATCGTAGCGCAGAGCGTCACTGATACGGAATACAGCAAAAAGATCTATCAGATGCAGCATAGCGGATTGCATTCACTATCCTCGGGGGTGATCGAAAGCGTGCCGACCGTGCGGGATTTCATCAAGGGAGTTGTCAGTGGTGCGGAGGAAATTCTGGAAGAGTACAGAAGTTGGGGAATGATTTAAGGAAGTGTGAGGTAAGAAGTGTAGAGTTTGAAGGCTGTCATTCTGATCACTTTCCTTTCTCCCCGTAATGATTCATACCCCCCAGTGGAAATCTGGCTGGTCGATTTGTGCCAAGCGTGACCCCAATGATCGTAAGGGGGGCGGCTGGGACGTGACCTGAACTGTTGTCCGACAGCGGCAACATCCTTGACGCTCCCTGGGCGTGAAAGTCGAAGACCTGCAGATCTAACTGGTTAAAAATATTGGGGGCGTAGGCATTTTTATGCAATGTGACGATCCTATGCCATCAATAAGTTCGAGAGCGATATGAGCGAACCCAATAAAGAGGAAGATGAGTGATTCGGAAAATTTGGCACCGTCAGCTTTACGAAAACGACCCGGGTCAACGATTGTATCGATTATCCGGAAGATGGCAAAATAATGGCCAACCAGTGCAAGACGTGCGGCCAGACCTACTTCCCGCCGCGGGCCGATTGCTGCCAGTGCCTGTCCACTAATATCAAATGGCGCGAGGTGACCGGCAGTGGGAAGTTGGTATCTTTTTGTAAGCTTAAATTTGCTCCGATCGTATTTAACAAGGAGCAGCCTTACAGGATTGTGTTGCTCTATTACTGAGACTTTCCCATCTTCGGGCGAATCGGCGCGGTCTGGATATCGCGGGGGGCAGAATCGGCATAGTCATTTCCACCGTCGTCTTAAAGCTGTCCAATGGCCAGCTCAACTACATCTTCAAAAAAGCATAAAAGAAAAGGAGAAACACCATGGAATTCGGTCTTTCAAAAGAGATGGGCATGTTAAAAAAGGCTGTAGCGGAGTTTGCCAAAAAGAAAATTGCGCCCTACGCCGATGAGTGGGATACAAATAATTATTTCCCTTACGAAGAGGCTGTCCGGCCCATGGGCGAACTCGGTTTTTTCGGTACAGTTATTCCGGAAGAATACGGCGGTGAAGACATGGGTTGGCTTGCCGCGATGGTGGTCACTGAAGAGATCGCCAAGGCATCGAGCTCCCTGCGGGTGCAGGTCAATATGCAAGTGCTTGGGTGTGCCTATACGATTTATACCTACGGCAGCGAAACGCTGAAGCAAAAGTACATCAAAAAACTGTGCACGGCCGAATACTTAGGTGGTTTTGGCATCACCGAGGCCGATGCCGGCTCGGACACCATGTCCATGAAAACCACCGCCGAAGAAATGCCGGACTGCTTTCTGCTCAATGGCTC
>Ga0068714_10002735_pt1 | contig 22137 bp, 22 predicted proteins | sample MTBNYHSulfiMetaG_FD_62988 | JGI IMG/M metagenome (GOLD analysis project Ga0068714, IMG submission 62988) | Enrichment culture microbial communities from rom New York Harbor, USA that are MTBE-degrading - MTBE-NYH (New York Harbor Sulfidogenic)... | ecosystem: Environmental > Aquatic > Marine >... | reverse complement strand
CGGTTCGGATCTGGTGACCATCAGTGTAATCAACCATGCAGCAGCGCCACTCACAACGCTAAAGAATGGTCCGTATAGCAGGACTAGTGGGAGCAATCCTTCACGATGTTGACGAACAAAGCGATGAAACCACTCGTCCCTCGCGAAGTGCACCACAACCATCACGTAACCAAGTATCCCGGCTGAGATAATGCTCGGCCAGAGGGGGTCACGGCTACGAGCGCCTGAGTAGATCAGCCCTAGCGCCAGACCGATGATCGGAGGCCAGGCCCAACCCAACCATGTTCTCTGCCATCTGGAGGTTACCCCAGCGATCCCCACTACGAGTCCCAGCACAAGCGTCGGCACGCCCGTCGGAGCCGTCCGAGCGAGCGAACGCAAACGGCAGCGGCTCAGTTTCTCCACCCCTTGACGTCAAGTCCCCCTCACGTATGTCGGTTGAAGTTGCCCCGTTCCCGTGGACTTTGGATTTAACTTGCCACTTCCGGTTCGTTGGTTGGATGTGATCCCGCGATCTTCCTTTCGTAGTCGTCGGGACTGAGGTACCCGAGAGCCGAGTGTCTCCGCTTCCGGTTGTAGAAACCCTCGATGAAGCTGAAAATCGCCGTCGTCAGGCTGCTCCTGGTCGGCCAGCGCCCCCGGTTGAGCAGCTCGGTTTGCAGGGTTGCGTTGAAGCTCTCCGCCGGAGCATTATCCAGGGCATCGCCGACAGTCCCCATCGAACCCACCAATCCGGCCTGCTTAAGCCGGTTTGTGAACGCCAGCGAGGTGTACTGCGAGCCATGGTCGGAGTGGTGGATCACTCCTTCCCCCGGCCGGCGATTCCAGACCGCCATGTTCAGCGCATCGAGTACAAGCTCTGTTTGGGCCCGGGCATCCATCGCCCAGCCGACAATCCGCCGGGAGAAGACGTCAAGCACAGTCGCGAGGTAGAGCCAGCCTTCACCGGTCATGTGCTGGGTCAGGTCGGCCACCCCTGCAGGCCGGCGAGACGCATCAGGCGGGCCACGCGCTTTCTTCGAACAGCGAATCCCATATCCCGGCCGCAGCTCGGCACGCACCCACGGCGAACCATAGGTCCCGCTGCTCCTTTCGTGGATCTCCCTGATCAGCTCCAGCAGCTCCGCATTCTGCTTCGCCCTGGGGGACGGCTCACGGCCCAGCCAGGCGTAGTTACTGCTCTTCGAAACGCCCAGCACGTGGCACATCCGGAATACCTTGTGGTTGGCCTTCTCCCGCTCGATGAGCCTGAACGCGGCTACCGGGTCCGGTTTCTCTCCTCCTGCGCGAAGAAGGCCGCGGCTTTTTTAGGATTTCACGCTCCTCACGCAGGATCCAGTTCTCCCGCCGGAGCGGTCTCAGCTCCTGCCGCTCGTCGGTGGTCAGGCCTTCGCGCTGTCCCTCATCGATCTCCGCCTGACATAGCTCTGCTGGCTTGATGCTTGCGGATGTCTCGGATCCCCGCCTCGGCCAATCTGACGCCGCCGATCTTCGTAGAACCGACCATCGTATAAGCATAGACCATATACGGATCACCAGAAGGATCCCTGAAGGCCGTGGCTCGGGGAGCAGAAAGGCCAGTGATAATGGCGGTCTCTCCGGACACGGAGTCAGCGCCGCCCACGAAGGCAGAAACGCTCGGCGCATACGGCCAAAGGACAATCCGATGACGTCAGGGGCAAAACGCCACTATACAGGGCCATAGCAACGGCGTTGCGCGGGCTGTCTATCGGCCGACTGAAAGACCCGCGCTACTGACCTTTCTCGAGAGCCTGCAGGGCATTCCGCGCGATTCCGCGAACGAGGTCATCCTCATCATTGTCATGCGCTTCCTTGAGCGCCGCCACGGCCCTCTCGTCTCCTGTGCCGCCGAGAGCCTTAGCGGCTGCCCTCCTGACAAACTTGTCTTCGTCGCTCAAGAGCTCGATAAGGGGTTCGACCGCAGGGCCACCGATTTGCCCCAGGGCGTCGACCACGCTTTCCTGCATCCGGTAGTCCGTGCGGGATGACTCCCTCAGCAACCGCAGCAGGGGCTCGACGAACTCCGGACGTCCGAGATCCCCGGCCGCGCCGATCGCGCGGTTGACCCATGCGCCACGGGACCTCATGCCCTTGAGAGCTTGAGCCAGTGGTCCAACTGCCTTTTCGCCCAGGGCCACCAGTCCGCCCCGGTCTCCTTGGGCAAGCAGGTACCAAGCCTGCTCATCTGCATCCCTGGGCTGCCAGCGGAGTTGTTTGAGAATCCCTGCCGCCTGGGATTTCAGGTCAGAGCTGTTCTTCAAGACCTCAATAAGCTCCTCGACGCTCTCAGGCGAGTTGCCGGCGATTCCTGCCAGGGCCTCGGTGGCGGCCCTTTCGATCCTGCGCTCGTCTGGGTCCAAAGTCTGGGCAGGGTCTCTAAGCTCCGCCAACAAGGCTCTTGTCGCGCCGGGATCGCCGATCTTGCCCAGAGCTTCTGCGGTCCTGGCTTTGGCCAGAGACCAATCCTCCGATAGGGTGCGACCGGCGGAACGCCGCTGAGTCCGGCCCTTGAGGTGCTCGATGAGCGGCCCGACAGCCCTCTTGTCGCCGATGTTTCCAAGCCAGGCCGGCGCCCACCGCCGGGCGGCGGGGTCCGAGTAGCCCAAGGCGTGAATGAGAGGTTCCACCGCGCTTTCGCCCAGCGCCTTCAGGCTGCTGTAGTCACCCTTGGCAATCAGATAATAGGCCCGCTCCGTGTCGTCCGCAGCGTGCCAGCCGGCATCGTCCAGGGCCTTGACTGCATACTCCCGCACCTTGCCATCATCATCCCTCAGGGCGCCGGCAAGGGCTCTGATGCCCTTCTCATCCCGGATCGAACCCAGGGCGAGCACAGCGCCCGCCCGGATTCGGTCGTCTGTGTTCCCGAGAGCCTCCGCGAGGAGGCCTAGGGCCGGCCGTCCAATCCTGCCCACAGCGGAAACGGCGCCGGCCCTAACGAGGTCATCCTCGTCCTTTAGCGCGCGGATGAGGGCCTTGATCGCATCGACGTTGGCGATCCGGCCAAGGCCGTTGGCCGCGGCTTGCCTCAGCCTGCTGCCGAAACCGTGCATCTCGACTCCCCCGACCCAGACTCCCCCGCTGTCATCAAGGATCTCGGCAAGGGGCTTCGCGCACCTGGGGTCGGCTATCTCCCCCAGAGCCTTGACCGACGCCAACCGGACGCCGAGGCGTTCACTCTGCAGGAGCTTGACCAGCATGTCTATGGCTGCCACGCCGCCGATCCTTCCCAAGGAGTGTACTGCCTTTTCCTCAAGCTCCGGATACTGCAGGGCCTTGATCAGACCGGAGACGTCACGTTGTTTCTCCAGCCGCTCTATATTCGGCTTGAAAAGGGATCTCAGGACTCCCATTGTCCAACCTCCTGTCTTCCTGTCAGGATTACCCGCCGGAGCTGCTCGCCGACGACCGCCGGGTGTCGGGGTTTCCCCAGGGGCTTTCAACGAAGCCGCTGGGTATCCTGTGACCTTGTGGCCTACTTGGTGAGCTTTGCAGGCCACGCATGTGCCGCAGGCAGGAGGCCTAACGCGGGCCGCCCGGCCTTGATCGTCAGCGAGGGGAGTGCTGGAAGAGGGCCCGCTGTAGCAGACGAGCAGTCGGCTCAATGCCCACACCCCTCCACCTGGGCCGGTTTCTGGGTTGAGTTACGGCCCAAGGCATGATACAAGAATGATTGGTTAGATATCTAAGAGTTGCGGACGAGCAACTGCTGCTGGGCAGGCGACAGGCGTCTGACGGGTCGCCAAGCGGGAGATTCCGATGACGACAGGTCATCGGTGCTATCGGGAGGAGCGGAGAGTCATGTGGGGTGCTGGTTTTGCAGCCGGAATGGGGGCGGGCTTCGCCGCGGGGCTCGTCGTGGGGGCTTTGGGTCGAGATAGAGGCTGGTCGCAACTGACGGCGTCGGAGAAACGAACGCGCGCAATCATCGGATCGTGCCTTCTCCTCTTGGCAATCGCCGTTCCTGTCGGGATACTGGCCGCAAGATAAACTGCGTTCCCCGCAGTTGCGAGCCCCGGGAACTCACCTCTGGTCTCGCGGAGCTACCACATTCGGCAGTGCGCCGCGCGGGCGAGACTCCGGAGCAAGCTCTCCGTGGCTGTGCGGTGCGGTGTCATTGAGGAAGAAGGGGTGACCGGAATGAAGGAGACCGAACTGCGTGAGAACTACAGAAGCCGCGGACAATCCAGCACGGAGGCAGACGAAGCCGTCCAGGCGGTCAAGGAACTGGAGTCGTTCGTCGCCGCACATGGCGAAACGCTGGCCGCGGTCAGCGACTCAACGTGGAGAGCGTACCTCTCGGGACTCATCGTTAGGAGCACCAATACACCGGCCAGATTTTTCGCCCTCCTCCACTACGCCCGTGCCGCGGACCTACCTGAGATGTACGTATACCTGGTACGGACGCTGGGTGGAGAGGGGATCATCCCGCGGATCGCCCAAAGGACTGAAGCTCTGGCGGGCGTCAGCACCCGTGAAAGGGTCTTTGCCGAGGTAAAGGTTCCTCCCCTTGGCACGCACCCGTCCGGGTTTCCTTCGGTGGTCCAGAGGATGATCCGGAGCCTGCAGGCCCAACTACCGGAAGCCGAATGCCGGCGGGTACTCGCGGCCAACCATCACCGCGTGCCGGAGTCGTGGTACGAGGACCTCCGCCGGATATACCTTGAACAGGGCATCGACGCCATGCTCGAGTACCGTCACCGGAAGCTGCTATCTGGGCTTGAGGAGCACGCCAGGACCGGTAAGGTCTGGCACGAGCAGATCATCACCCCTCCTGCCGTGGAGATGGTCAGGCGGAACCCGGAGATCCAGGCCGGGGTCCGCCATGGAAATACGATCCACGTCACCAAGATTCCCCACGAGTCCCGGGCCTACATTGAGTCCACGGACCCGCTGATGCGCAGGTATTACCAGTGTCACTGTCCTCTCGCGAGGACCTCGATCATTGGCGAGGGACCGCCGGTCTCGCCGCTTTTCTGCTACTGCAGCGGCGGCTACGAGAAACTGCCATTTGATGTGGCCTTCGGGGAGCCCGTCGAGGTCAGTGTCCTACAGAGCGCGCTGGCAGGGGACGAGACGTGCCGCTTTGCGATCCAAATCCCCAACAATGCTGTCCGCCTGTGACGGGTCCCCAAAGCACCTGCCACCGGTCGCTTCGCCCCACCGGACGCAGGCTCACCAGGGCCGGGTTCTACTGGTCACGGGTCGCACCGGTACGCCGCTAGCTATTTGTGGTGGTACTGGGCCTCCTGTTTGGTCAGGTGGACCGTGCCACGTGGGTGTTCCGGGGGTGCGTAGATCGAGTACAGCTTGAGCGGCTTTGAGCCTATGTTGATCAGGTTATGCCATTTGCCGGCGGGAATGAGAATCGCATAGTCGTCGGAAACTCCGGCCTGATATGACAGCGCACCGGGGCTCTCGCCCATTCTAACGATGCCTAGACCTTCTTCGATACGTATGAACTGGTCGACGTCAGGGTGCATCTCCAGGCCAATGTCGTCTCCAACGTCGATGCTCATCAAGGTTAGTTGCAGGTGCTCTCCTGTCCACAGAGCTACACGATAGGCAGAGTTGACCATGGTAGCCTGCTCAATGTTGACAACGAAAGGCCCAGGTCCATAGTCCGTCAGCCCAGGCTGGATCTGCGGGCCAACTGAACGGGGATATTGCGGGTAGTACGCTGATGGGTCGGGGTAGTACTGCGGATACCCAGGGGGAGCGCCGCTCATGGTGTCACGTTCCTCTCATGAGTTGTTGCCCCATTCTACGCTGCCGCTGCGAGAAAGGTGCTTAGCTGGGGTTTTCATGTCACGGAGAGAAACGGGTGTTCGTTCCGGCAAGAAGATGCGTCTTGCCCGGTTTCCTCTGAAAAGGCAACCCTCCGAAATAGACCGCCATCCCGCACACGCTACTCCAGGATCTGCTCGATCGCACCGTCTACCCTCTGAGCAAAGTCCGGGGGGTACCAGTGGCCGATGTTCGGCGTGACGGCAAACTCGCATTGGACCCCGGCCCCGGCAAGGGCAGTCGCAAGCTTGCGCTGCTCCTCCAGGCGGCCGTCCCTCTCGGTGGTCAGGAAGAGGCCTCTCTGCCCGCGCGCACGGATTCGGGCCAGCGCCTCAGGCCCATACTCCTCGGGGACAGGCGGGCAGAGAACGATGAAGCCGCGGATCGGCAGGACGGGTTGGGCATCCAGCAGCAGCGTGAGGGCCATGTGCCCGCCGGACGAGAAGCCGCCGGCAATCACCTTCGAGGTTTCGACGGAGTAGTCTCTCAACGCCGTCTCGTAGGCGGAGAGGATCTCCCGCCGGTCCTGGTCGTCACCTATCCAGCCGAAACCTCGCATGGATATCACCCGCGAAGACTGGGGATAGGCCACGATGAACTCGCCGGCCATCTTGGGCGAGGTCCAGTGTGGCCGGAAGTCTGCCACGGTCTCATCGCCGCCGTGCAGCGCAATGAAGAGAGGGTACTTCCGGGCGGGATCGTACCCCTCGGGAGGAACGATGGTCAGTTCCGGCGAGGCCTTTAGCTGGGCCGCCTGGCGGTACTCGGCGCAGCGCCGCGACACCTCATGAAATGCGTCCAGCTCTTTGAGCGGGGCCCAAGCGTCGTTATGGAAAGCCCACAGGGAGAACCAGACCCCGCGGTCCAAAGCATACGCCAGCGCATCTACTGCCTCCGGCAGCCGTCCGAGCAGGACCCGGAAGAACGCCAGATTGTGCGCATTGGCCATAAGATTGGCCGGGAACCGCTCCAGGCCGCATTCCAGTATCTCGGCCGCCTCCGCGTACTTACCCTCGCGGAATAGCTCACCGACCTTCTGCCGCATCTCCGGGTAGTCCGCAAAGGTCGTCATCTGTTTCACCTTTTCCTTATCCGCTTATCCCTTCAGGTCCTCACCGCAGTCGCTTGACCCACCTGTCCTGGCGACGCTCTGCGCGGAGTAGCCCTCGGGCACGCCAACCGCCGGGAAGGACCTGCACAAGTCACACCCGTAGGTACACGTGACCCGTCTATCCTCGCGGACTATCACTCCGCCGTGGATCACAAGAAGGACGTCCTGCAGCGCTTCGAGGTCCCGCAGGGGATCGCCTCCGACCACGACAACATCGGCGAACTTCCCGGCCTCCAGCGTTCCCAGCACGCCAGCGAGGCGGCAGACGTGGGCCGCATCCCTGGTCGCGGCGACGATAACACCCATCGGTGTCACTCCTGCCTTCTGAAGCCATGTGATCTCGTCCAGTGGCGACCCGATGTCCAGTCCCTCGATGTAACCGGCGTCGTTGCCCACGGCGACACGTCCGCCTGCGGCGACGAAACGGCGGACGTTATCTATGCCACGCCCGCGCAGGGCAGCGAGAGTCGGAACCCAGCAGTTTCCTTGCTCCACCATCCTGGCAATTGCGTCCTCGGAAACGGGATCCGTCGCCACGTGTGCCATGTCGTCCACGCTAGCTTGCAGGGCCCTGTCCATCGCCGCGGCCGTCGTGACGTGCGCCGAGACCGGGATCCCCCGGGAGTGGGCGGTCTCGACGATGGCCCGGGCCTCTTCCAGCGATAGGGTGGGGGCGCCGCCGAACGTTATCGTGATCTTGATGACATCGGCCCTCTGGTCGATCAGCTCTCCCACCTTGCTCCTGGCATCTTGAGGCGAATCCACGGCCAAAGACGGGAAGTTGTTGCCCGCGATGGGATAGCCGCCCGGAACGGTCACCAGTGGGCCCGCAGCGACAATCCGGGCGTACTGGGGGTCGGTGTTGAGCGCATCCCGCGTCGCGAAGGATTCGAGGTGCACCGGGGCTCCCAGGTCGCGAACCGTGGTTACCCCCGCCTGTGCCCACCGTCGGAGATTTGCCTCGTCAAAGGCATTGTGGACATGGGCGTTGATCAGGCCGGGCAGAATCGTTGCCCCGCGGAGGCCAAAGACCCGCGCGGCAACAGGTACCTCCACCGCCGAGGCGCTGCCAGCAGCCACGACGCGTCCGTCCTGGATGACCACCACAGCGTCAGCCAGGGGTGGTCCGCCTGTGCCGTCAATCAGCGCGCCAAGCAGTGCAATCGGTTGCTGAGCTGCCGGAATCCGGCCCCTCAGGTCGACGCCCTCGGTACGCGCGCCGGAGAGGACCTCGACGGCCTGCAGTGACGGCCCTCCCGACCCTTCCTCTCCGCCGGCGGCGAAGGCGACCCTTTCGACGAAGCCGGGCAGCCATGAATAGGCATAGTAGCTGCCCGCCGGCAGCGGGGCGATGTACGTGGTCTGCCCGGGATTGAGGGCCACAGCGGACACCTGCTTGGTCGTGGTTTCCTCGAAAAACAGGTAGGACGGTTGCGGATTCTTGGGCTGTACCTCCGCCGACCAGAGGACCCGTCCGACCACGGTGCCCGTTTGCTGGATCTCCGGAGTGATGGGGGGCGGCGGAACCGGCAATGGAGAAAGCACGGCCGGGGGCTCGGGGCTGCAGCCTGCAACCGGCGACAGAACGGCAAGTATCAGGAGCGAGACCGTTACCCTCTTGCTCAAGCTTCTCCCCCACATATCTTCTGGCAGCGTCCGGACCTTGGCCGTCAGCCCCTTAGAACGTTTGAATTCTAACCTGTCTGGGTTTGTGGACGCAAGGATGGGGCACCTCGGGGTGGGGCAGCTCTCGCCGGCATCCGCGGGGAGCGTGTCTGCACCTGCGGCAGCCTCGTTTTCGGGGGATGTTTCTACCCTTGAGAACCGATGCCGGCCCCCAGCCTGAACATACGGGAAGGAACGCCCATAGGGCGAACGTGCAGGCCTGCTATGGCCAGGCGGCCGTCGACGCGGAGAACGCAGATCATTCTGGCCGCCCTCAACCCGGCGGCATCTCCGTCAATGTGACCATGAACCTGATCTCCGACCCCCGCCGGAGTACCTTGACGGCAATACGTTCTCCGACTGCGTGCGTTTGCACTGCGGCCGTGAACTGCGCGACCGTGCTCACCGTCTGGTCGCCAACTTGAACGATCACGTCACTTTCCCGGATGCCTGCGTTTGCCGCCGGGCCCTGGTTGACGACCCCGACAACGAACACGCCTCTCTCAATGGAGATCCCATACCGCGTAGCGCTGGATCCATCTATGATCTGCACGCCTAGCCACGGCCGGACAACCCGGCCCCTGGCCACTAACTCGTTGACGATCGGGCCCACGAGGTTGATCGGAATGGCGAAACCCATGCCCTCGATCTCTGTCGAGGCGAACTTGATGGTGTTGATGCCGACCACCTGGCCAAAGCCATTGCACAACGGCCCGCCGCTGTTGCCCGGATTTATCGCGGCATCGGTCTGGAGCAGCGTGAAGGTGCGCTCGCCCTGCTGAATCTGGCGGTTGAGGCCCGAGATGATCCCGGCCGTTACCGTGCTGGCGAAATCCAGCCCAAGGGGGTTGCCAATTGCCACCGCAACCTCGCCTACCCTCAAGGCGCCGGAATCCCCGAACACCGCCACCGGCAGGGCTTCCGCATCCACCTTGACCACAGCCAGATCGGTAAAGGCGTCGGTGCCGACGATCGTCCCTGCCAGAACGCGTCCATCGGCAAGGCTGACCAGCAGCTCTGCTGCATTCTCGACAACGTGGTTGTTAGTCACGATATAGCCGTCTTCGTGGAAAATCACCCCTGAGCCGCTGGACGCGGACGCAAAGGCCCTGCGGAACATGTCGTACGAGGTGGTCTTGGCCACAATTCCCACAACGGCCGGCCCGGCGACCTCAGCCGCGTAGGCGATTGTGCCTTGTTCGGCAGGGGTTACCGGGGCTGGGTCGTATTCAGCGCCTGACGTGTAGACCTGCAATGCGTGTGTGCTTGGCTGGGCGACATACGGTATCTGGCCGATGATGTACTCCGGTACAACCGCAACCACCAGAAGTCCGCCGATCAGCGCCCCAATGAGTCCGGCCAGCAGATGGGAGATCCACAGCCTGCGGTTCTGCCGATGCCGGTGCACATGGTTTCCGCCTGATGGCCCGACGCCTTCTTGAGCTCCAGAAGCGATGACCACCTTCAGTCCTCCTCACCCTCCATTATGGTCCGTGACGTGTAAAGACGCCGTAAAGAAGGCCGGGGACGCGCTGGGCCCAACGAGATCAGACCGCAGACTCTCAATCCCCGCGGGGATTGCCCCGAGGCCGGTGCGTGGTCGGGCCTTCTCGCGGATCAAGACCATCGCCGTTGATGCGGACGGCAGGCTATGATGGCAGGAGATGGGACTGGCCGGCGGGAACGTCGCCGCGAGGAGATGGGGCCGGGAGGTCCATACCTCCCAAACCGGTCCAACTGACGAGCCTACAGGACTTGCTCGGCGTGCCGGTCGGAGTCGGGGCGGTTGCCTGGACAGCATTCGTCATACTCAAGAGGCGTGTGACACGCGTTTCAACCGTAAAACGGTGATACTGCCGACACTCATCGTCCGTTACAGCTCGGCCTCAGCCCTCTTTTTCCTCCAGACGCTCTGCGGCCGCCTCCACCCTGGCCCTCGTCCCGGGCAAATCGTAGGCCGGAAAGAGCTCGGCAACGACTCTCCGCCGCCGCCCGGAGCCTGCGGCCTTCCACGTGCCCGCTATGCGCCCGCGATCCAGCACCGTTGCCGCGATTTCTGCCACAGGCTTGAAGACCAAGGCGCTGTACTCCCGGTCGACCAGCCTGTCTTTGTTTGCGTAGGCCAGCAACAGGTTCTCAAAGCGCGGCAACAGGAACGTTACGCAGTCCTGCTCCTCGAGCCCGCCGCTTGCCCGGCCTTTGCCGGCCCGGCCTTGGCCATCCCGGTCTTCGCCGTCCCCTGGAACCGGTGATCCCCCGGAAAACTCCAAGAACGCGGGAAGGTCCTCCCTGAGGAGGAAGTACTCGCGGCGCCGGTCATTCTCGAACGGCACCGCGGTTATCAGCCCCGAATCCACAGCCTGCCTGCAGGCGGGCTGGACGGCGGCCGCCCGCAATCCCGTCCAGTGGCGGAAGTCCGCGGCCGTCGCCGGACCGAAGGCCCGCAGGTAATGCGTCAATACCGTAACGAGGGCCTCCTCGGGGGCCCGAGGCGGCGGACAACCCGCGGCGCCGAGCTGGTGCCGGGCCAGGGCGAGGGTCACCCGGTTGCCGGCCGGAGGACCGAAGACAAGCTCGCCGCGGTAACAGAGCAGCCTTATGGCGCCGGCCCAGCCGCTGACGGTGATCGTCCGCCCTGCCTCCCGGCTGAGGATCGCCCCGAGTTCCTCGCGCGTTAGCGGACGCTGCTCGCGCTCGAAGACCCTCCGGTACTGGTCCAGCAAGCTGTCATGCTGGGAGGGCGGAATGCCCTGCCGGACGAGGCGCTCAAGGTGCCAGCCTATCCAGGCAGGTCCAAAGGCGGAGACGTAGTCCGGCCAATCGCAGGCAGCGACAAGATGCATAGTCCCCCGCATCAGCCAGGTGCGTAGCAATCCCGACCCCGGGGCCAGCGCCCGCGCAAAGGCCTCGGGGGTCACGGGGTCCGCCGTTCGCAAGCTGAGCGCGGCCCTGGCGCAGGGCAGGCTCTGAGCCTGCACACATCCCACGTTGGAAACCAGTCCAGCGAGGCCGGCCGGACTGGTTGCCGCCTTCGGCCCGACCAGCCTCTGCCGGCGCAGGACCCAGGCGTTGACCCGGGCCCAAGGATTCTCGTCGCCTGTCATCACAACAGCAAGCACCTCCGCAGATGCCCGTTCCCGTCCAGAGGTCACTCCTTGGCCGCGGACCCAGCATCTTCCTGCCGCGGCCCGCATTTCCTGGCCGCGGCCCGCACAAGGGGCCGCGCCCCTTCGCGCTGAAACCCCAGGTATTCCATCCAGCGGGAGGCATAGGTATGAAGGTACTCGCCATTCAGACTAGCGTACGGCCGGATGGCCTCACAGCCGCACTGGCTCAGGCGGTCCTCCAGGGCGCGGCCGAGGCCGGGGCTGAAACCGAGCTTCTGCACCTTAACCGGCACCTGATCCGTACGTGCCGGGCATGCGAGCCGAGAGGGTGGGGGCGCTGCCGCGAGGGCCAGGACTGCGTCATCGACGACGACGACTTCCAGTCGCTGAGGGCCAAGGTGCTCGGCGCCGCCGCGCTGGTCTTCGCCACGCCCGTCTACTTCGGGGACCTGTCGGAGTCCGCCAAGACCTTCCTGGACCGCCTGCGGCGGGCGGAGTGGCCGCGCCGGGATGAAACTCCGCTCAAGGGCAGGCCGGTAATCGGCATCGCCGCGGCCGGCGGTTCGGGCGGCGGGGCCGTGCCTGCCGTCGCGAACCTCGAGCGGTACATGAACTACCTGCAGCTCCAGCACGTGGTCTACTTACCGGTGAGCCGGCAGAACCGGGACCTGCAGCTATCGGTCGCCCACCAGGCGGGGCGCTTCCTGGCGGAAAGATACCTCGGCGGGGCGTAGGCGCACCAGCCCGTCCCGGCACCGGGCGGAGCACCACCTGGCCAGGTTTCAACATATGATTTGGAGGACAGTTGCTCGCGGAGGGACCTTGTGTGGTGCGTACCTCGGATCTGCGGACGCGGGAAGTCGTAAACGTTATCGACGGGAAGCGGCTGGGGACGATCACCGACCTCGAGATAGACCTGAGCGCCGGGCGGGTTCTGGCGATCGTGGTCCCCGGGGAAGGGCGTCTCTTCGGGCTCTTCGGGCGCGAGGAGGACTACGTGATCCCGTGGGAGCGCATCCGGAAGATCGGGGCGGACGTGATACTCGTTGAGGTGCCCGGTTTCACCGATCTTGAGCCGCAGGGCGGCCCTGCGGAGCGGACGGGGTGGAGGTAGGGCAGGGGCGGCGTAGGTTACGACGTTGGTTACGACGTTGGTGGAGGTAGGCCCGGATTGGTCGCCGGCCTCTGGCCGGGGGTGACAGATTATTCCATTAGACCCTCCTTTGTGCTAGGGTGATGGCATGGAGGGGGGGGCCTGGTGTTGCATATTCCGGATGTGGTGGTCCGTGAGCTGCTGGCTGATCCGGTTCTTGGGGCGACCGATATCGCCGTCTACTGCGTGGCCTGGGCAGGTCTGCGGGAGAGCATGTCCGAGCTTGCGCGCTGGGCGCGAATCGCCAGGAGCACTGCGGCGCAATCCTGCGCGAGGCTTGCGCCGGCGGCTGGCTGAGGCTGGATGGAAGAGCGAAGCGCGTCCGTCCCGTGACCCTGATCCCCCGCCGGTGCCAGGTTGAGATGGCCCGCATGCTCGAGGAAGCGTACGGCATGGCCGCCAACCGCGGCGAGTTCCTGATGAAGCGTTACCTGGACCTGCGGATTGCCAGCGACGAGTACGTCGATAACGCCCACCCGGGTTTTCTGGTGAACCCCGGCACGGGCGAGCTGCTGGAGTACGACCGGCTGTACCTACAGGGAGTCGCATTTGAGTTTGATGGGCCACAGCACTACACGCCTACCAGGCGTTTTCCTGACGAGCGGGACCTCCGGCGAACCCAATCCAGGGACCTTATCAAGGCGGGCATCAGCCATAGGGCCAACGTGAAACTGGTCAAGGTTACCGCCGAGCAGCTTCACCCGGACATACTCGAAAACCTGATCCCGGACTCCCTGCCGCGGAGGCCGGTCGATACGCAGGGCTTGTATTACCAGACCCTGGTCGGCCTGTGCCTGGCATACGCGGCCAAGGCCCGGTCGGGCAAGGAGTGAGGGCTCAGGGGCGGCCGGTGGGCAGGGGCAGCCGGTGGGCAAGGGCGGCCGGTGGGCAGGGGCGGCCGGTATTGCGCGCTGGCCGCCACTTCCGGCCCAGAACTGTCGGCTGGAGAGCAGATTTCTGTGGCACCTGACAACTGGCCGCCATAACAAGCTGTCATGACTGCCAGCCGACAGTTTCTGAGGAAACCTGGCGGCTACACTACAGATGTCCGGGCGACCTGATAGCCAGCCGCCACATCAGCCCCCGCCGGCGCCTCCGCCGCGTCCCCGCCGGCGTCCCCGCCGGCGCCCCCGCCGCCCCGGGTCCACAGGTATGTGCGCGCGCCACATCAGCCCCTGGCGCGCGCCCACCATCGAGCTCCCCAGATACCCGCCGCTTGTCCCCGAATACCCCTGGACACACTATAGGTAGTGCAGTATAATCCTGGCGGAACCCACATCTGGGGGGAACATCTGTGCGCTGTCCCTACTGCGGACTCGGAGACACGCGTGTTCTCGAATCCCGGGCTGTCGAGGAAGACCGGGCCGTTCGGCGGCGCCGCGAGTGTTCCAACTGCCTTCGCCGGTTCACGACGTACGAACGCGTCGAGGATCAACCCCTCGTCGTCGTCAAGAAGGACGGGCGGCGCGAGGCGTTCGACCGCCGAAAGGTCATGATCGGCCTGATAAAGGCCTGCGAGAAGCGGCCGGTGAGCACGGAGACGCTGGAGGGGCTGGTTCACGACGTTGAGCGCGAGCTCCGCGAACGTGGAGAGCGCGAGGTACACTCGACGGCAATCGGCGAGCTGGTCATGTCCCGGCTCCGGGACCTTGACCCCGTCGCCTACGTCCGGTTTGCCTCCGTCTACCGCCAGTTCACGGACCTCAGCCACTTCCAGGATGAGCTGGAAAGACTGTTGCGAGAGCGCCGCGACCATGCTCCTGAAGGGGACAAGCCCCCCGACAGGGACCGTGATCGGGCCAGACCAGGGGGGACAGGTCTTGCAGATTACCGATAACGCCCGTACCGTGCTCGAACGCCGGTACCTGAAGCGCGAAGGCGACCGGGCGGTTGAAACACCCGAGCAGATGATCCGGCGAGTTGCCGACAACATAGCTTCGGCCGAGGCCCCCTACGGGGCATCGCCCGAGGAGCAGGCGGCGTGGGCGGACCGGTTTCACGCGGTCATGGACAGCCTCGAATTCATCCCCAACTCGCCGACCTTGATGAACGCCGGCAGGGAGCTCCAGCAGTTGGCGGCCTGCTTCGTGCTTCCGATCGAGGATTCGATGGAGAGCATTTTCGATTCGCTGAAGCACGCTGCACTGATACACAAGAGCGGCGGGGGCACGGGTTTCTCGTTCTCGCGGCTCCGCCCGAAGAACGATCAGGTACGGACCACCGGCGGCGTCGCCAGCGGCCCGATATCGTTTCTGAAGGTGTTCAACGCGGCCACCGAGGCCGTCAAGCAGGGCGGCACCCGCCGCGGCGCCAACATGGGCATCCTCCGGGTGGACCACCCTGACATTCTTGAGTTCATCCAGTGTAAGGTCCGGAGCGCGGAGATCACCAATTTCAACATCAGCGTCGGGCTGACCGAGGAGTTCATGGAGGCGGTGCGCGCCGGCGAGGTCTACACGCTCCGCAACCCGCGCAACGGCCAGGCAGCCGGCGAGCTGCGGGCGAGGCAGGTGTTTGACCTGATCGTCGAGCACGCCTGGCGCAACGGGGAGCCCGGCATCATCTTTCTCGACCGGCTCAACCGCGACAACCCCACGCCGGCGCTGGGCGCGATCGAAAGCACCAACCCGTGCGGTGAGCAGCCCCTCCTGCCGTATGAGGCCTGCAACCTGGGGTCGATCAACCTCAGCAGAATGGTCCGGGAGGGGGAAGGCGGCCCCGACGTGGCTTGGGACCGCCTGGCGGAGGTCGTCGCCCTCGGCGTGCGGTTTCTTGACGACGTCATAGATGCCTGCAACTACCCTCTCGACCGGATCACGGAGATGGTCATGACCAACCGGAAAATCGGGCTGGGGGTCATGGGCTTCGCGGACCTGCTGATCAAGCTGGGGATTCCATACGACTCCGAGGAAGCGGTGGAGCTGGCCGGTAAGCTGATGGGCACGATCCACAGCGAGGCGAGGGCCGCCTCCGCCAGCCTTGCCGCGGAGCGCGGTCCTTTTCCGGGATTCGAGCAAAGCATCTTTGCCGGCGGTCCTCCCCTGCGCAACGCGACCACGACGACGGTCGCCCCGACGGGGACAATCAGCATCATCGCCGGCACGTCCAGCGGGATAGAGCCGCTCTTCGCAATCTCGTTCGTCCGCAACGTCCTCGGCGGCGCCAGGCTGGTGGAGGTCAATCCGTTGTTCCGGCAGGCTGCCCTCGAGCGGGGTTTCTACTCTGATGAGTTGATGGAGCGCATCGCCGCCACCGGGTCTATCGCCGGGATGGAGGAGATCCCCGCGGACGTCCGCCGCGTGTTTGTCACCGCGCACGACATCTCCCCGGACTGGCACATTCGCATTCAGGCGGCCTTCCAGAGCCATACGGACAACGCCGTGTCCAAGACGGTCAACTTCAGGCACGACGCCACGCGGGAGGACGTCTCGCGGGTCTACTGGTTGGCCTACGAGCTGGGCTGCAAGGGCGTAACCATCTACCGCGACGGCAGCCGCGAGGATCAGGTGCTCCAGGTCCAGAGGGCCCCTGGCTTCCCGGGACGCGGTGACGTCGCCAGCGGCAGCGGCGAAGCCGGGGAAGGAGCCTTGCCCGGTGCGGCAGGGATGGATGACGGGGGCGAGGCCGGAGTGGGAGGGTCCGCAACGGCCGCCGCAACGGCGGCCACGATGGCCCCCGCGCCAGCGTCCGCAACGGCGCTCGCGGGGATGTCCGGCGCCTTTGCCGAGGTTGCCGCCGCGGCCGACCCTGCCACGGGCGCCACAGCCGGCGCGACGGCCCGCCCGGTGGCCGGCGCAGTTCCCGCGGCACCCTCTTCCGGGCAGCCAGGCGCCCAGCCTGGCGTCCCGCCGCGGGGCATCGTCCCCAGGCCCCGGCCTGAAGACAGCGAATGGTACGGTGTGACCAAGAAGTACCGCATCGGTGGGTGCGGCAAGCTTTTTGTGACGGTGAACGCAGATGAGCAGGGAATCTGCGAGGTATTCACCAACACCGGAGAGGAAGGCTGCCCGTCCCTGTCCGCGGCTCTCTCCCGCGTGGTCAGTATCGCCCTGCGCTCGGGCATCGAGGTTTCGGCAATACTGGACCAGCTAAAGGGCATTAGGTGCATCGGATGCATCGTCGACCGCGATACGAAGGTGCTTTCGTGCCCGGACGCGATAGGCAAGACGATAGAGAAGTTTATGAACGGCCGCAACCGCTTTGACCTCAATATCGCCGGGGGGCCCCGGAACGTAATGGTCTGCCCCGAACCCGGCTGCGGGGGCCTGATGGTGCCCAGCGACGGATGCTATACGTGTACCCTCTGCGGGTACAGCAAATGCAGTTAGGGGAGGTCTGCCGTGCGAGACGTGCACGGTGACTGCGTGAGAGCGTTCGCTCACGCTGAGCATACGACGGACGAGGTCCACGGGCTGCTAGACGCCGTGACCGCCTTGGCGCGGTAGGTTCTCCGATGCCGTCTCGCCGCCGGAAGCCGGCCACGACCAGGAGGACCACGACCGCACGTCCCCGGCGCAGGTTGCCGGTTTCCCGGCGCCGGGCGTGGAGCAGGCTCCGCCAGCGCGGGCTTAGACTCCTTCTGTTGGCGGCGCTGGCCGCCGGGGTGGCGTACGGGTGGCGCCTTCTGGGGGCCGGGTGGCAGCTATCCGCCCTGGCGACCTGGGACACGATCGAACGCAAGCTGGACGCACAGGGGTTCGTGGCGCGTAACGAGACGGTGGTGCCCGCCCCGGCGGACGGGGCCGTGCGCTTTCTCGTGGCCGCCGGTGAGCGCGTCCGTCCCGGCCAGGCGATCGTGGAACTCGTGGATCTCGCCGACCGCCGGGACCTTGAACGTCAGCTCGACGAAGTCGAGAAGGCGTTGCTCGCTGACCAGGCCCGCAACCAGGAGACGCGCGAGCAGCTTGCCGGAGCGCTTTCCAGGGCAGAGGTGGCATTCCAAGCGGCCATGGCCGGGCTCGGCCAGGCGGCGCTCGCGGGAAATGCCGGTACTATGGCCGAAACCTGGCCGGCGGCCGTTGCGGCGGCACGGGCCCGGTTCACGGCCGGACACCGTCTGGAGGACGTGGCCGCGGCGCGCGATGGACTGCTCGCCAGGCGGGAGGGCCTGCTTGAGAGCATGAAGGACACGGGCCGCACGGTGCTGGCTGCCGGGCAGGGCCTGGTGGGGCTCGAAATCGACGGTCTTGAGGGAGTTACACCCGAGACCGTCGCCGGTCTGACCGCGTGGGGCGTGCTGGCGCTGCGTCCGGAGCCGTCCGGCGCGGCCGCCGGTCGCCGGGTTGAGACAGGAGAGGCCTTGTGCAAGCTGGTGGGCCCGGAAGGGCTGGCAGTCGCTCTGGTGGTGCCCTCAGGGGCTGGCGCCCGGCTTGAGACCGGCCAGAGGGTCACGGTCCGGTTTCCGGGAACAGGGGACGGCGTTCTCAGGGCCACGGTGACAATGGTCGGGGCGCCGGAGCGCTCCGGGTACCGGTTGGTCACCCTGGAGACGGAGGGAGTGCTGCCGGGGCTGGTCTCGGCCCGCTGGGTTCAGTGCGAGGTCCTGGAGGTGTCGCGGAGCGGGGTCGTCGTGCCGCGGGCGGCGCTGACCTCCAGGGAGGGACAGGACGGGGTACTGGTGTTGTCGCGGACCAGCGCCTACTTCCGCCCGGTGACGGTACTGGTCTCCATGGGCGGGCGGGCGCTTGTCGACGGGATATCGCCGGGGACGGTAGTCGCTACCTACCCCTGGCTGTGGAACGTCCTAGGCAAGGTCCGGGCGGCCCCGGGATGACGGACCCCCGGTGCGGTGCGGGCCGGTTGTGCTTGCCCACCTTTGCGGTCCGAGGAAAAACAGGGGGTAGCGGTGAACACTGATTGCAGTCTCGCGGTTGCTGAAAGGCTGGAGGCGGTCCGCGCGCGGATTGCGGCAGCGGCACGTCGTGCCGGGCGTTCGCCCGAGGAGGTCACCCTGGTCGGCATCACCAAGGGCGTGCCCGTGGAAAGGATCCGCGCCGCGGTGGACGCCGGCCTGGTTGAGCTGGGGGAGAACCGGATCCAGGAGTGGCTGCCGAAGATCGCGGCCGTGGGGCCTGCGGCCCGCTGGCACTTCGTGGGGCACCTGCAGACAAATAAGGTCCGGTACCTCGCCCGGGGGGTGAAGGTCCTTCATTCACTCGACCGCCCCCGGCTTCTGTCCGTACTGGAGGACCGCTGGGAGAGCTGGTGCGAAGGCTTGCGGCAGCAGGGCTGCGAGCGCGATCCTGTCTGCCTCCTGCAGTTGAACGTCGCCGGGGAGGACACGAAGTACGGTCTTTCACCCGAGAAGCTGGATGTTTTCCTCGGAAAGCTGGTTTCTTCGGGATGCAAGGTGCGGGTGCGGGGGTTGATGACGATAGCTCCCTACACGACCGATCCGGAGAGCGTCAGGCCGGTGTTCGCGCGGCTCCGCCGGCTCCGCGACGACGCCCGGCTGAGGTATCCGGAGCTTGGGTTTGACGATCTGAGCATGGGAATGAGCGGGGACTTCGAGGTGGCCGTCGAGGAAGGCGCGACCCTGGTGCGCATCGGGACGGCGATCTTTGGTCCCAGGCAATAGGGGGGATCCGCATGGCTAAAGGGCTCTGGGGCCGGTTCATGGCTCTTATCGGCTTTGAGGCCGACGAAGACGACGAGGCGCGCGAGGGCGAGGGCGACGCCGGCGAGGGCGAGGGCGAGCTTGAGGACGACGTGGCGGCGGCCATTGACCCGCGTCAGCGGCGACGCGGCAGCGTTGTTGCACTTTCGCAGCCCAAAAGCATGCGGATGGTTGTAGCGGAGCCGACGGCTTTCGAGGAGGTCCAGGCCGTGGCTCTGAACCTCCGCAACCGTCGCCCCGTGATCGTCAATCTCGAGCACGCGGACCGGGAGGTCGCCCGCCGGATAGTCGATTTCCTCAGCGGTGCCACCTACGCGCTGGGCGGCGGAACGCAGCGCGTCGGCGGGGCCATCTTTCTTTTCGCACCGCACAACGTGGACGTCGCATCCCAGAACCGCGAGGGGTCCGATTCTCTGGCCGGACCGGCGTGGCCACCCAAGTAAGGGGGTAACAGGATGACGTTGTCGCCGCTGGACATTCAAAACAAGGAGTTCCGCCGGGGCTTCCGAGGGTACAACGAACAGGAAGTCGACGAGTTCCTCGACGAGGTGGTGCGCGACTTCGAGGCCCTGGTCAAGGAAAACGCTTCTTTGAAGGAACGTGTCGGAAGGGCCGAGGACCGCCTGTCGCAGTACGTTAACATGGAGGAAACCCTGAAGCGCGCCCTCATCAGCGCGGAGGAGGCGGCCGCCGGCCTGCGGACGACCGCCCAGAAGGAAGCCGAGATGGTCGTCCGGGAGGCGCGCGAACAGGCGGACAAGCTGCTCGCCGACGCCGAAAAGGGCCTCGAGGAGGCCCGCAGCGCTCTCGACAAGGCCCGCAGGGACTACAGGACCTTTCTCGCGCGAATCAAAGCCGAGCTCCGGGCCCAGCTGGAGACGATGGACTCCACCGTGGCCGGCACGGCTGAGGAAGCGGCCGAGCCGGCCGCCGCTGATCCAAAGTGAGCGCGGGGAGCGGGCTGCAGTTCCGTGAGAGGCCCGGGGGCATCGTCTTTCGAGTCCGCGTGCAGCCCAAGTCGTCTCGCGACGAGCTTGTCGGTATCCGCGACGGCGCGCTTTGGCTCCGGGTGACGGCTCCCCCGGTCGGGGGCCAGGCGAACAGGGCCTGCGTTGAGATGCTATCCGAGATCCTGGGCATCCCTCAGAGCTCGCTGTTGATCACCGGAGGAAGCCGTTCCCGGGTCAAGGACGTCCAAGCCAGCGGAATTGGAGCCTCCGAGCTGTCCGCTTCGGTGGATAGGGCGCTGCTCGGCGGAAAGCGCCAATCTTGAGGCGCAAGACCGTCGGGATACTCGGCGGGATGGGCCCCGAGGCGACCGCCGATCTGTTTACGAAAATCATCAAGTCGACGCCGGCTGGCAGCGACCAGGAACACCTGCGCATCCTCGTCGACTGCTTTCCCCAGGTGCCCGACCGGACAACCGCCATCCAGGGGGGCTGCGAAAGCCCCGTGCCCATCCTTCAGGCCGCCGCCCGGCGCCTCGAAAGCTGGGGGGCGGAGCTGATCGCGATTCCGTGCAACACCGCGCACTACTACCACGGGGAGATATCCGGAGCGGTGAACGTTCCGGTCCTGCACATCATGCGCGAGACAGCGGCTGCCATCCGCCGCGGGCACCGCGGCGCGACGCGGGCGGGCGTGCTGGCCAGCACCGGCACGCTGGCGACGGGCCTCTACAGCAGGGCCCTCGGCGACGAGGGGCTTGTCGAGGTGGTTCCGCCTGAGGACATCCAGGAGCAGGTCATGCGAGCAATCTACGGGGTCAAGGCCGGGGGCCGTCAGCAGGCGCGGGCTCTGCTCTTGGACGCCGCCGCGGCTCTCGTTGGACTGGGCGCGGAAGTGGTCATCGCCGGGTGCACGGAGGTACCGATAGCCCTGGGACCGGACGACCTCGAGGTTCCCCTGGTTGATGCCACAATGGCGTTGGCCCGCGCCGCCGTGCGCCTGGCATACGGAGAGGAGGAGGGCGGCCCTTGAGCGCGCCGAGAATGCTTGTATACGGTGGGGACATATTGACTCTGGATGACTACCAGCCACGCCCGGAGGCGATGGTCGTTTTCGGGGAGAGCGTCCTCGCCCTCGGGGATCTCGCCGGGCTGGAAGCCGTTTGGGGAGACGGTGCCGGCAGGCTCGACCTTGAGGGCGCGGCGGTAATCCCGGGGTTGACCGACAGCCACATCCATCTCCTGTCGTACGGTCTGGGGCTTGAGGTGCTGCAGCTGGCGGGATGCCCGTCGATTCCGGCCTTGGCTACGGCCGTCCGAGAGAGGGCTGTGACGCTCGGGCCTGACGAGTGGATAGTGGGACGTGGATGGGACCAGGACTTCTTTGCCGAGCGCCGTTATCCCACGAGGCACGACCTCGACGGAGTGTCTCTGGGCCGGCCTCTCCTGTTGACCCGCGTCTGCGGTCATTGCAGCGTCGCCAACAGCCGTGCCCTGGAGCTTGCGGGGATAGGTGCCGGGACCTCCGATCCCCCGGGCGGGAAGATAGACCGCGACGCGGCTACGGGGGAGCCGACTGGAGTGCTCTGGGAACAGGCCTCCGGGATGGTCAGGCTCGTGGTTGACAAGCCGTCCCACGCCGCCAAGAAAAGGGCCCTCGAGCGGGCCATGCGCCTGGCACTGGCCAAGGGGTTGGTGGCGGTTCACACCGAAGATGTCGGTCTAGCGGGCGA
>Ga0068714_10002733_pt1 | contig 22152 bp, 21 predicted proteins | sample MTBNYHSulfiMetaG_FD_62988 | JGI IMG/M metagenome (GOLD analysis project Ga0068714, IMG submission 62988) | Enrichment culture microbial communities from rom New York Harbor, USA that are MTBE-degrading - MTBE-NYH (New York Harbor Sulfidogenic)... | ecosystem: Environmental > Aquatic > Marine >... | reverse complement strand
CGGCGTTGTGGATCGATGCCGAAGCGCACTGCAATTTTCCATTCCCAATGACCATTTTTTTGTTTTCGGAGGCATCCAATGACAAAACGGGCATGTTTGCTTTCTCTCATCGGAACAGTTCTCCTGACCATGACGTTCATCCAAGGGGTTTATGCGCAGGACACCCTGAAAATGAGCACGACCACCAGTACGGAAAACAGCGGCTTGCTGGATTTGCTGCTGCCGGAATTCACACGCGAAACGGGCATCGAGGTCAGAGTTCTCGCCAAAGGAACCGGCGCCGCGCTGCGGGACGGGATGGACGGAAACGTGGACATCGTCTTCGTGCATGACAAACCGCGCGAGGAGCAGTTTGTAGCCGATGGCTTCGGGGCCTACCGGTTGGCGGTGATGCACAACGACTTCGTCATCCTGGGTCCGGCAAACGATCCTGCCGGAATCAAGGGCATCACCGAGGCCTCAGCCGCCATGAAAAAGATCTATGAGAGCCGTTCAAAGTGGATTTCAAGAGGAGATGACAGCGGCACCCACGCAAAAGAACAGCTCCTTTGGAAGGCGGCAGGCATTCCCCTGACCACTGCTAAACGGGATGTCGACCTTTCTGGAAAAAGCAGGACGATCACTCAGGCCGAACCGGCCTCACCCGCAGGCTGGTACATCTCCATCGGTCAAGGGATGGGCAAGACGCTGACCTTCACTGAAGAAAAGCAGGCTTACACCCTGACGGATCGCGGGACCTTTCTCCAATACAAATACGGCCGGGATCAGGGGCTGGATTTAGAAATCCTGTGCGAAGGAGACCCGGCGCTCTTCAACCCTTACGGGATCATCCCCGTCAGCCCGGTGAAACACCCCCATGTTCGATTCGAGTCCGCGGAACGCCTGGCGAAATGGCTGGTCTCCCCGCGCGGGCAGCAGTTGATCGGAGAATACCGGATCCAGGGCCGCCAGGCCTTTTTCCCGGATGCCGTCGCCTCCAAGCCGTAAGATCTTGTTGAACGGCCGTTTCCCCCTTCGGAGCATCGCCTTCCATGGAGTTTCTGAGCGACAGCATCGCGTCGGCCTGCCGGCTCATCTGGGATCTGGACCCGGAACTCCTTGCCATCGTGGTGCTCTCTCTGGAAGTCAGCTGTCTTTCCACGGCATTGGCCGGTATTGCGGGCGTCCCGGCGGGAATCCTCATCGCCTTGAACGACTTTCCGGGGAAACGGCTCTGCATCACGATCTGCAATACCCTTCTGGCCCTCCCGACGGTCGTCGTGGGGCTCTTCGCCTATGCCTTCATTTCGAGGAAAGGGGTATTGGGTGCGTATGATCTGCTCTATACGCCTGCCGCGATCGTCATCGGCCAGACCATCCTCCTTTTCCCCGTGATCACCACCTTCGTTCTGTCGGCGGTGGCGCGGCTCGACGACCGGTACCGCAAGACCGCCCTGACCTTGGGTGCCGGCCCCGTGCGCCTCGCCGGCACCATCATACGCGAAAGCCGTTTCGGCATCATGGCGGCCTTCATTCTGGCCTTCGGCCGCGTCATTGCCGAGGTCGGCATCAGCATGATGCTCGGTGGGAACGTGAAAGGCTACACCCGGACCATCACTACGGCCATGGCCCTGGAATACGACAAGGGCGAATTCACCCTGAGCGTGGCCCTGGGGATGGTGCTTCTGGCCGTGAGCTTTTCCGTCAATATCCTTTTTCACGCCATCCAGGGCAGATCGAGGGTCTGAGCACATGCCATACCAGATCTCCGGCTTGATCAGGAGAGCCGGTCCGCGGAAGATCCTGGATATTTCCGATCTCATGCTCGAAAAAGGGCGCATCACCGCCATTATGGGGCCAAACGGCGCAGGTAAGACCACCCTCCTCGAGACCCTGGCCTTTCTGGAAACCCCATCCAGCGGGGATATGCTGTTCGACAGCGCACCCGTTCCATGGTGGTCCTCCAGGGCCTTGAGGCGTCTGCGCCGCAAGGTGGTGCTGGTTCAACAGCATCCCATCCTCTTTACGACAACGGTCTTCAAGAATATCGAATACCCCCTGGCTGTAAGGAAGACCCCGGCTTCCATACGCCATAAACGGGTTGAAGAACTCCTCGACATCGTCGACATGAAACCCTTCCGGTCCTCCAAAGCCCACCGTCTTTCAGGAGGGGAAACCCAGCGCGTCGCCATTGCCCGGGCGCTCGCGTGCAATCCGGAGGTGATCCTTCTGGACGAGCCGACCGCCAACGTCGACAGGGAACACGAAGGACAGATCGAGGGCCTGATTGAAACCATCAATCACACCAGAGGGATTACGGTGGTCTTTGCGAGCCACAATCTCGATCAAAGTGCGCGGCTCGCTGATCGAACGGTTTTTCTCCACCAGGGCCGGGTGATCCATGCCGCCTATGAAAACGTTTTTCGCGCGGAGACAACGCCCGAGGGCAAGGCCGCGCTTATCGGGGAATCGGGCAGGCGCATCGCTATGCACCTGCCCGGACAATCCTCTCCCGGCTCCCGCTATATCGCCATCGATCCCCGCGCCCTGAAGATCGCGGATCACACACCTGACGCAACGTCCCACACCGAATTACAAGGCAAGGTGGTGGAGCTGCGCCTCGAGAAGGGCAGGGTAAGCGCCCTGGTGGACGCCGGTCTCCTGCTGACGGTATGGATGGACGAGAGTGCGTTTCGACAATCGAACATTCACATCGGGGGCGCCGTTTCGGTCGTCCTCGCACCGTCCGGGATCGAATGGCTTTAGCGGTCCGCCGCAGACCCTTCTGCTCGACCTGGTTTCCACCCGGAGGCGGCGTTTCCGCACAGACACCCTCAGAAACAGCGAGGTCCACAAACCATGATCTTCACACCGCTTGATGCCCGACATCTCGAGGCGCTGGGCGCCCTTCTGGAGCCCGGGTCGCTCTCCACCGGGGAGTCCAATCTGGACCTCCACGCCTGCGACCAATCCCATCACCTGCGTTGCCGGCCCGAAGCCGTGGTTTGGCCGAACCGGGCCGAGGAGGTCTCGAAGATCCTTCGCTACGCCCATGAGCACCAGATACCGGTCACAGGCTGGGGGTCCGGGTCGAGCCTCGAAGGAAACCCTATTCCCGTCTCGAAGGGCATCGTCATCGACTTCAGCCGGATGAACCGGATCCTGAACATCCGGGCGCAGGACTTTCAGGCGGATGTCGAACCCGGGGTCATTTACCAGGACCTCAATCAAAAACTGCGGCACTGCGGAATCTTTTTCCCACCGGACCCCGGCGCCCGGGCGACCCTCGGGGGCATGATCGCCAACAATGCCAGTGGAACACGCACCGTGCGGTACGGCTCTACCAAGGACTACGTACTGCGACTGAAGATCGCACTGGCCGGCGGGGAGATCATCGAGGTCGGCAACCGCGCCTCCAAGAGTTCCTCGGGCTATGACCTGCTGCACCTGTTCATCGGGTCCGAAGGCACCCTCGGTTTGGTCGTGGAGGCAACCGTGCGCCTTGTCGGAATCCCGGCGGAACGTTCGGCCGTGATCGCCACCTTCGACTCGGCAGCCTCGGCCGGCAAGGCGGTCTTCGAAATCATGCGCGGCGGTCTCGACCCGGCGGCGCTCGAATTGCTCAGCCCTGAATGCATCCGGCTGATCAACCGTGAAAAATCCCTCGCTCTGAAGGAACGACCCACCCTTTTCATGGAGTTCAGCGGCCCCTCGAAAAATCAGCTCGCCGAAATCCTCGAGATAGTGCACTCCATCGCAGATGAAACCCATTGTCAGGAGTTTCGATCCGGGCTCGGGAAAGAGGAGTGGGACACCCTCTTCAAGGCCAGGCACGAGCTGGGAGAAATGATTATCCGCAACCATCCCGGCCGAGGTTTTCTGACAACCGACGTGGCCGTGCCGATCTCCACCTTTCCTGAAGTACTGGACTTCGCCGCGGCGGCATCCCAAACCCTCACCCTGCCCTTTTACATCTTCGGCCATGCGGGGGATGGCAACATCCACATGGCGATGATGGGCAGACTCGGTGATGCGGCCGACTGGGAAGCCATCGAGGCGGTGAACCGGAGGCTTGTCCTGAAGGCCATTTCGGTCGGTGGCACCGCCACCGGTGAACATGGCGTCGGCATCGGAAAGCGGCAGTTCATGGAAATGGAGCACGGCACCAGCCTCGCCTGGATGAAGCGGGTCAAAGACCTGTTCGACCCGAACGGGATCCTCAACCCGGGCAAGATCTTCCCCGTGCCCTGAAGCCGCCTCCCCGCGCCGACCTTTCTTTCTTGACGTGACCACCTTTTATCGCTATCTTTTGAGCTACATGGTTTTAGATTATTCATTTTTAAAGACAAATCGTGCACGTCCAGACACGATTTCGGGCATCGCAACCTTTCCGGAAACAGAGCCTCATCGTCCCGGAAACCCGCCCCGACATCACCCGTTTTCACCCGGAAATGCATCATCATATCAACCATTCAGGAGTTACTAAATGGCCTGGGATTGGGACAAGCTGCAGGAACAGAGGAAAAAGGCATCGGGCGGAGATGCCGGACCGCCTCCCAACGTCAACGAAATCTTCCAGAAATTCAAAGGGTTCAAGGGATTCAAGGGCAAACTCCCGGGCGGGACGACCCTGATCATCCTTCTCATCATCCTTCTCTACCTGGGATCGACCTCCGTTTATACGGTTGCCGTCGATGAAGTGGGCATGGTACAGCGGTTCGGCAAGTATGTCCGGATGACACAGCCCGGACTCAACTTCAAGCTGCCGAACGGAATCGAGAAGGTCAGCAAGGTCAAGGTGCGGTATGTTTTCAAGGAAGAATTCGGTTTTCGGACCGTGGAGGCTGCTGCCCGCTCACGATTCGCATCGAGCGCCCCTTACGAGGACGAATCCCTCATGCTGACGGGCGACCTGAATGTCGCCGTGGTCCCCTGGATCGTGCAGTTCCGCATCAACGATCCTTACAACTATCTCTTCAAGGTCAGAAACGTCCGGGGCACCCTGCGTGACTTGTCTGAATCGACCATGCGCCTGGTCGTAGGCGACAGGAGCATCAACGAGGTCATCAGCAAACGTGAAGAGATCGCCAATCAGGCACAGGAACTCCTTCAGAAAGAGCTCGACGAGGCGGAAACAGGCATCAAGGTTGTCACCATCGAGATGAAAAAGACCAACGTCCCCGAACCCGTGCAGCCGTCTTTCAACGAGGTCAACCAGGCTGTTCAGGAAAAGGAGCGTATGATCTACGAAGCGCGCGAGCAGTACAACAAGGTCATCCCTGCAGCCAAGGGGGACGCCGAAAAGACCATCCGCGGCGCGGAGGGCTACGCCCTCGATCGCGTCAACCGGGCGCAGGGTGATGCCACCCGATTCGAAGAATTGTACAACGAGTACACCAAGGCCGAGGATGTCACCCGGAGGCGGCTCTACCTCGAGGCCATGCAGGATATCATGCCCAAGATGGGTGAGAAATATATTGTCGACGCCGAGCAGAAAAATTTCCTCCCGCTCCTCAACCTCGGCAGGCCGCAAGGAGGGACCAAGTAATGAAACTGAAATTCATCCTGATCCCCTTGATCATCATTGCCATTGCAGTCTATTCTTCAGTCTATGTGGTGGACGAAACCGAACAGGTTATCGTCACACAGTTCGGGAGAGCCATCGGCAGCCCGAAGGCCGAGCCTGGGCTTTACTTCAAACTGCCGATGATTCAGCAAACCAATTACTTCCCCAAGAACCTTCTCGAATGGGATGGAGACCCGGGACAGATCCCGACCCTGGACAAGACCTTCATCTGGGTCGACACCTTCGCCCGTTGGAAAATCGTCAATCCGCTAATTTTCTTCGAAACCGTCAACAACGTCACCGGGGCGATGGCCCGTCTGGACGATATCATCGACTCCGCCGTCCGCAATTTTATCACCTCTTATCCGTTGATCGAAACGGTGCGGAAGACCAACCGGAAGCTCGACACCTTCGAGGTCGGCATCTCCGATCTGTTGGACACCCGCTATCTTGGAGAGGTGACACTCGGCAGACAGAAAATCACCAAGGGCATCCTGGAGCAATCCCAGCCGAAGCTGGATGATTTCGGCATCCAACTGGTCGATGTCAAACTCAAACGGATCAACTACGTCGAAGAAGTCCAGAAATCGGTGTATGCAAGGATGATCGCCGAACGGAAACAGATCGCCGAAAAATTCCGCTCCGAGGGCCAGGGCGAGGCCCGCAAGATCGAGGGTAACCGCGACAAAGAACTGAAGCGCATCTCTTCAGAGGCGTACAGAGCGGCTCAAGAGATCAAGGGAAAGGCCGATGCAGAGGCTGCGCTCATTTATGCGAAGGCCTACAATAAGGATCCGGAGTTTTACACTTTTCTCAAATCTCTGGACCTCTACCGCAATGCAATGGACAAGCAAAGCGCTTTGATCCTTTCGACCGATTCCGACCTGCTCAGGTTTTTCAAGAGCTACGAAGAAAAAGCCGTGATGCCGACGATGGATTAGCGGCGTGATGAAAAATCCACTGTGCACAGGCTGTCGGATCGTTTTTCACCATTGCCCACTGGAAGAGGGAGGGTAGCGAGTATGGTCAGGACCGAGATTTCCTTGTTTCTGAAAAACGCTCCGGGTGAACTGGGCACACTCGCCGGCCGACTGGCGGAGGCTGGCATCAATATCGACGCATTGACTATTCAGGATGCCTCCGACTACGTACAGGGCATCTTCAAGGCCAGGGGGAAATCCCTCAAGCGCATCGCCCCGGCCGCCAGCTATGGTTCGATGCAGAAAGACTCGGCCGATTACGCCCTCATCCGCCTGCTGGTCGATAAAACCGATAGGGCGATGGATCTTCTGACAAAAGGTGAGTATGTCTTCGACATCGCGCCGGTGATCGCCCTCGAAATCGAGAACCGGCCGGGAAACCTGGCGGCGATGGCCCGAAAATTCGGGGAAGAGGGGGTCAATATCAACTATGTGTATGGGTCCGCGCTCCCTCGCGGGAAGAAGTCGTTATTCGTATTCTGCCCCGAGGACATCGAGCTGGCTGCGCGCATCTTCAAGGATTGACGGCACGGGCTCATCCCAGCCGGCTAGATCGAGCAGCTTCAGCTGGATCCTTTCCACCCCCTGCCAGGTGTTTTTTTCTGGAACAAATGCCAGATTGACCCGCTCACCCTTTGCCGGTGCAAGGTCGCCCAAGCCGAAGCCGATCGCATCGAAAACACATCCATCTTGAGCAACGCTCATCTTCAGATGATTGTCCCCTACTAACCTCGATTCGAAAACCGTCACATCCCGCACCAACAGACAAGGCTCCGGATTCCCTTCCCCGAAGGGTGCCAGCGCGTCGATTTCGGTCAGTGTGCGGAAATCGATATCTGCCAATGAGACCACTGCATCGATATCCAGTCCCGGCACCAAACTTTCGTCATCCAACTGATCCCAGGCCAACTGTTCGAGATCCTTTCGGAACGTATCGAGATTGACCCGTTTGAGGGCAAACCCGGCCGCGTGGGCATGGCCCCCATAGCGCTCGAAGAGGTGGGCCATTTCAGTGAGTGCCCCGAACAGGTTGAATCCATCGATGCTGCGTCCGGATCCGATTCCCAGCCCGTCCTGAAGGCTCAGCACGACGGCCGGTTTGTGGTAACGGTCCACCAGTTTCGAGGCTACAATCCCCAGAACGCCCGTGTGCCAGTTCTCGCCGCACAACATGAGGGTCCTAAGGCGGTCTACGTCGCCCATGGAGGCGACCTGGGCATCGATCTGCTTCAGGATCTCCCTTTCGAGTCTTTGCCTTTCCTGATTCAAGGCCGTCAACTCACGGGCCGCGCGCTCGGCTTTCGCTATATCACGCACCGTCAAAATCTCAAGGGCCAATGCCGCCCCCCCGAGGCGGCCAGGGGCGTTAAGCCGCGGGGCGAGCCTGAATGCAAGGTCGTCGGCCGTCACAGACAGTCTGTCTATCTGGGCGGCGGCCTTCATCGCGCCAATCCCCTCCCACCTGCTTTCGGCCATCATCCTGAGGCCGCTGTTGACCAGGATGCGGTTCTGACCGAGCAGCGGCACACGATCCGCCACAGTCCCCAGCGCCACCAGGTCAAGATATTCGCGGAGATCCGGCTCCTTGCGGGTCTTGAACCATCCCTTTTCCCGCAGGGCGGTGCGAATGGCCACGGCGAGAAAAAAGGCGACCCCCACGCCGGCCAGCGGCCTCAGAGCGGAGGGACCGCCGCTTCTGTGGGCGTTGACAACCGCGCAGGGCGGCCGATAATTCTCAGGGACCTGGTGATGATCCGTAACGACCACCGTCAAGCCCGCACGCTGCGCTGCAGCGATGGCCCTGTAATCCGAGCTGCCGCAATCCACGGTGATCAGAAGCTTCGTGCCGTCGGCGGCGATCCGGCGCACGGCCTCCCGGTTCAGCCCGTACCCTTCGCGCAGGCGGTTGGGGATATAGGCGGAAGCCTTCAGGCCGATCGCGTCGAAAAAATGGATCAGGACAGCCGTAGCCGTAATACCGTCCGCGTCGTAATCGCCGTAAACGGTGATCTTCCAATCCTGTTCGATGGCGTGTTGGACGATCCGGACCGCTTCCCCCATATCGGGAAGCGTCAGAGGATCTTGGAGGGAGGCCAAACGGGGGTCAAAAAAGTCCTTTACGGTCTGTGGATCTCTCATTCCGCGATGCACCAGGAAATGGGCCTGCAAAAGGGTGAGACCTGCAGTTCGGCTCAACTCGCGGGCTTCGGGGAAAACGGGTTTCAGTTTCCAGATGTTGTATCGCGACACCTCCCGAGACCTCAGGCGCCTTTCCGGGTGATCGCGAGCAGGCGTTCCTCCACCCTGCGCGCATCCACAGCTACATCTACTTCGATGGAATCGAAAGAGGTCTCGACAACCCGCATCCGGACACCGTTTTCGAGAACACGAAGCTGCTCGAGCTTCTCCGCGGTTTCGAGGCATCCCTCCGGCATCCGGCTGAATCGCCGCAAAAACTCCATACGATACGCATAAAAGCCGAGGTGTTTGTAATACACCGCCGGGGTGTCCTTCTCACGGTAAAAGGGGATAGCGGCCCTGGAAAAATATAGGGCGAAACCCGCCGCGTCCGTCACAACCTTGACATGGTTCGGGTTGCCGGCCTCATCCGCGTTGATCCGGAATTTGAGAGTGGACATGGAAAGGGCTGGATCATCTTTGAAGGGTCCGACCAGATCCGTCACCACAGACGGGTCGAAAAGCGGCTGATCACCCTGGATATTGACGATGACGTCCTCGTCTTTCACCCCGAGCGAGGTTGCCGCCTCGCAAATCCGGTCAGTGCCGGAGAGATGATTCGCCCGTGTCATCATCACCCGGCCCCCAAAGGACCTCACACAATCCGCGATCCGCGAGTCGTCTGTGGCAACATACACATTCACCAGTTCCGTGCAGCCCAGGGCCCTCTCATACACGTGCTGAATCATCGGCTTGCCGGCGATCAAAACCAGAGGCTTGCCGGGCAGACGGGTGGATTGATACCTTGCGGGAATAAAAGCGTAAATATCCATATATGGGAAATCAAGATTTGGAATAGGTGGCGCAGGCGTTTTCGGACTCCCAGGCAGTCACCCTGCTGACGTGGACCCGCCCGTCGTCAAGCTCCGCAGCAAGACGCTCGAAGATGTAACGGGCAATGTTTTCCGAAGAGGGATTCACGGCCCGGAAGGGTTCAAGGTCATTCAAAAAGCGATGGTCCAACGCATCCAGCACCTGCTGGGTGGACTCCTTAACAACCCTGAAGTCGACCAGCAACCCGTTGTCACCAAGGGTATCCCCTGCGATAAAGACCTCGACCGTCCAGTTGTGCCCGTGGAGCCTCTCGCAGCCACCCTCGTATTCCCGCAACTGATGGGCTGCCGCAAAATGTGTAACGATCTTTAATTCATACATTGAGCAGGCTCCCCCTATTTTTCGTCTGCAGGGCTCTGGTCAGCGCCAGGTTCCCAGACCTTCCCGCACTCGGTGCACTTCCCGTTCAAAATGATCCCTGTACAGGTCCCATCCGGGCACAACACTCGATTTTCAAAATCGAATTCATCATCCCGCTCGTCCACCAAGACCGCAGGTTCTTCCCGGCCATCCATTGCAGTGCCGCACTGCATACAGTACTGAGCCTCTTCTGGATTTTCCTCCCCGCATTTCGGGCAGGGACGACCGGGAATATCTTTCTCGCACAAAGGGCATTTCATACTATCTTCCTCTCGTCATCCATAGGCCGGACTCAACTCTCACCGGTAAGTCCCGTCTGGTTTCCATCCGGAAATGGTCCATTTTGCCGATCTCGGCGTCAATCTGCACATGTGCTTGTGCAGTGCCAAATAGGCTGCCTCTGCGCCAACGCTTGATTTCCTTCATATGGACAAACCAGAACCCGCCTCGCAGGGGCAGGACTTCGCACCCGAGGAGTGTGGAAAAAACTCCTTTTCCGGATTGGAAACTGGATTGAACCGGAAAATCATTTACAGGTAAACACCGCCAGACAGGACCTGGCGCCACCATCATTCTAGAAAACCCGCGCCTATATTCCTAGCCAATTACGGCCCCGCTGTCAATCTCGCTCCTGCTGATTCAACACCAAAATAGTGTTGTCTATATCAACGATGAACCCGGCAGTCCGCATCCCCTTTCGATCACAGCCCCCGCCTTCGGTTTCCGTCAGCTCTTCTTGGACGTGATCGCCTGAAAAGACCCTATCTGCTGCTTCACGCGTGCACTCTTGCACTTCGGGCACCGCACCTTGGTCTTTTCGTGTTCAACGAGCGTCATCATCAAAGTGAATGTGCTCCCGCACTTCTCGCAGAGATAATCATATGACGGCAATTCAATCCCTCCATCCCTCAAGACACCCCGATTGTCAAACCGAACGCCGACTCTCCCAGGCGATCTTTTTTCTCGGCGGGACCGGCACGATCACGACCAACAAGCGGACTTTCTTCCATGCTACCACAAGCGGATGAATTTTCTCCCCTCGCGTAGCTCGCCCCGCACCTTCTCCATGTGCCTCAGGGCGGCGATCTCCTTTTCGAGGTCTGAAGGCTTGAGGTCCAACGCCTCGCATAGCGCCTGCGGCTCAACTCCGCCAGTCTCTTCCAGAATCGAAAGGATTCGAGACTGCCTTTCCGTCAGTTCAGGGGCGTGTCCCATGTTCCGCTCCAGGGACTTTGCACTGTGGACCGCCCAGGGATCACAGGTGCGAGCCGGAGACAAGGCATCCATATAGCAGTCCTCGCACATCACCTCTTGATTCATAATACGTTCTTCGCCCGGCTCGATCGAGCTGCCGCAACGTTTGCAATTCGTCATCGTTCCTCTCCCGGATTCCTCCTTTTTCAATTGGTTCCATCATTAGCAGGCAGACAAACAACAAAGGTGGTCATGCCGTTGCCTCTGACCACTTCCACCTTTCCACCCAAAAGCTTCACTATCCTGTTTGTAATATAAAGGCCGCGACCCTGGGCGCCACCCTCGACCATCAAAACACGATCCTCATCGGACATCTCGCCTGTATTGCTGACTTCTGCACAGACCCAATCTCCTTTCGAGTGGGTGCGAATCGCTAGGGTTCCCCCTTTCAAAGGAATGGCCTTGGTCGCATTGTTGAGAATATTGTCGAACACCCTTTCGAGATTTATCGAAAAACACTTCACATACAAGTTAGGATCGAAGGGGCCTTCTTTCAAGGTGATATTCTGCCTCAGCTGCTCCCGGATCGCCTCCCGATTAATCTCGAAGCGCCTTCTTAGGACTTCGGTCAGGTTGACTACCTGTTCCTGCCCGACATGGTAGATGCTGAGCGCCAATTCCTGCAGACGGCTGGTCTCTTCAAGCAGGATGTCGGCGTACTTGAGGATCTGATCGCGGCAGCCGACCGGGTCCTCCTCGACCATCTTTTTCAGGCGGCGCGCAAAACCTGCCGTTGCAATAGCCGGGTTCTTGAAATCATGGAGGGCATCGTCCAGCCGCTCCATTTTCTGGGCCTTCATCAGTTCGCGCCCCATGAAGATGAGCAGATCGATTTCATCCTCACGATACCGTTGACGCTGCTCCAGTGCATCGAAGGTCATGAAATGGGTGACATTGCCGTTCACCCTGAGCGGTATGTAAAGGATGGAATTGATATTGTAAATCTGGGCGAACCGCTTGAGGTTGTCCGATATCAATGTGCTGTGCTCCGGGTCGACCACCAGCAGGTAAGAAGGGCTCAGGGTCTCGTAGACCGAATCTCCATCGTAGCCGCGCAGATTCAACAAAATCTCGAAGGCCGGCTCACTGCTCACGGCAAAGCTCCTCCCGATACTGTGATACCCGCCGCTCTCCGGATAACCCGCCTCGAGCACAACCCTTGTCAGATCCTCCGTGACAGAAAAAAGCGCACAGCTCTGGAGGTTGACCATATCCGCAAGTTCAGGGACCACCCGGTTGAATATTTCTTTCAGCTTAATCCCTCCCCGCGCTCCCAGAGCACGAAAGATGTGCTCCGTTACAAACGCCTTTTTCTCGTTTGTCCGCTGGAGAAAGAGGATTTTTTTCTTCGCCATGACAAAACTCAGACGCCGTGCCATCAGCGTCGCCATCTGAATCTCCAGGGGATGAAACACCCGATTCCGCTCCACGAAATAGATTTGAATGACGCCGATGGTATCGCGTTCGTGCGGGAAAAACCGGGTGATCTCGAGCGGAATCCCCATCATGGAACGAACGCCTTTCCGGTCGATCGTATGCTTGTCGAGATACCGGTCATCGTTCACCAGATCAGGAACGAGGCATGGCTGACGGGTCCGGACGACTTCTCCTGCAATGCTCCCTTCAAGGGGAATGAATTCTGAGCGGTGGTGCTCCTCCCCAAGCGGGTAGGACCCGTATGAAAGCATCTGCTTCGTAATAGGGTCGTAGATGCGGATAGAAGCGGAATGGGCCCCGAGGAATTCCACCATGAACTGGGTGGCCTTCTGGAATATCTCTTTTTGGGTTAGATCAGGGTCGATCTCTACAAGCTCATCGATCAGCCCTGTCACCCGTCTCAGGAATTCGGAGAGGACATGTTCCTCGACCCATTCTATCAACAACCGCCAAAACGACTCGTCGGCAGAGACCTCCGCGGCCCAGGGTTCCTGCCGCAGTGCCTTGATCAAATCGTCAGGATTTGTCAGCATAAAATATTCACCCAAAGAGGTTATGCCAGAAAAGATCTTCTTTTGTAGATACCAGTTGGCAGCTTTAAAGTCAAGCAACCAACCGTCGTTTATTTTATCCTAATCTTATCCAAATATAAATATCATCAATAATCTACAGTTTCAGCTTTTCTTTCATAACCAGGTAAAAGCCGGTTTCAGCCTTTCTTATGCACTATCAAAATAATTCGGCAAATGCACCGTTCAAATCCTCGATCCCTCAAAAACGTTTTTGCCTGGAACCGTCCTACATCTGATTACATCTATCCCTGACCCTTCATACCCGGTCAGGCGACCTACGGACGGGCGGACCTATCGAACCGCATTTGGCTGATCTGCTCAGAGATTAGACCAAGCATAAATATGAGAACCGATGTTGTCAGAAAGAGAGCACCCATGTTGTTGAATCGGCCGGCTGTTAAAAACGTCCATAGATTACAGCCTAGGCCGGTCAGAAACATCGCGATGGAAGTCGGCAGGAATACACGCAACGGAGCGAAGAGAGTGCAGACCTTCATCAAGATCAGCAGGAACCGAATCCCGTCTTCCACACAGCGAATGCCGCTTTTACCCGTCCGCCTTTTCAATACATTTATCGGCTCATATTTCAGCGATCGGCCACTGTGCAAGGCCGCGAGGGTAATCGTCGTCGGATAAGAGTAGGTGTTCGGCAACAGATTCAGGAAATCTTTGGCTGTTTCCGATTTGACCGCCCTGAAGCCTGAGGTGAGATCCTGAACCTCGAACTGGGTGACATAAGATGCCAGACAGTTGAATACTCGATTGCCTGCGGCCCTCCACCAATTCGTCTGCTGGCACCTGCAGCGCGCGCCGACAACCATGTCGAATTCAGGCAAATATTGAAGCAATCGGGGGATGTCTTCAGGCCGGTGCTGTCCATCACCATCCATGAGCACCAGGATTTCCCCCGACGCGATCCGGATACCGCTTTTCACGGCTGCGCCATTGCCTATCGTATAGGGATGGCTGTATACGAAGGCCCCCGCCTCAAGCGCAACCCGGGCCGTTTCATCTTCAGATCCATCATTGACCACAATGATCTCGAAATCCGGATAAAGCTCTCTGATGCGCGCGACAAGACTACCGATGACCGCTGATTCGTTCAGAGCAGAAATGATGACCGACACACTGCATGGGACCACTTGGCAGCCCATCCCAGGCGCTCTTCTTTCTGATTGGCAGGCTGGCGGTTTCACTTCGCCGCCTCCTGCAACGGTTCTCCATCAGGCAGCGTGACCGGTTCCGCGCATCCGTTTTTATCGGAGGAGTCCCTTACCTTCTTCATAGAGAGCCCGTGTCTGACGATGTTTTTAACATAAGCCCGGCCGCGGCAACGTCCGGCCCTCTCGTTGTCAGAACGGCTGCAAAGGCCCCTGTTCATCGCTCAGAAAATCTTTCTGGATGAGAAGATCGCTGCGGCTGCGCAAATCAGCGTCCCGATCCAGGCGGCGGTGAACAACAGGGCCCCGGCGATCATGGCGCCCGGAATGGGTTCTTCATATAAGGCCGCTCCTCTGAAGTTGATGCACTCAAGATTTGGCAGGATGAAAAGCAACACCCTCAGGACGATCTCCATCATGTGCGACTCGGTGTTTTGAGCGAATAGGCGCAGATCGTTGCACCAATGGCCCAGAAAAGCGACGCCGGCTAGAAAAAAATTGTGCAGCGGTGGACTCGTAAAACCTGCGAAAAAGACGCTGAACGCTGCCAGAATGATCCACTCGGAAAAGATGAAAAGCCCCGCCACGACGTGCTGAGCGTTCACCCGTATTCCCGAAAGCAGCATCACACTTCCAAAGCTCGTGGACAGAATGAGAAAGATCGTGGCCAAAACCAGGATCATGCCGCAATATTTTCCCAGCAGGAACGAGCTGCGGCCGAGAGGTCTCGACAATATCAGAAAAATCGTCCGCTGCTGTATCTCATGGCGAACGAGGCTCGATCCCAGATACAAGACACCGAGAAAGCCCGAGACCCAGATGACCCAGAATCCCATATCCTGTATCACTCTCTCACGATTTCCCATCGCCATACGACTTAAAACCATCGAAGAGGCCAGGAGCATCACTCCGATCAGGCACAAAGCTTGAGTGAACCGTTCGCGCAGCGCCTCGATCCAGACATGCCTGGCCAGGGCCCAAATTTGAAGACCCCAGCCAGCCCTCAAACCCGCCATCCTGAATTCCCAGCGTTCTCCTGGCCGAACCGGGTCAGCAACTCATTAAAATCCGCATAGACAGGATTCAAAGATTCGAGGCGGATGTTGCGGCTTGTGGCCAGCGCGAGGATCTTGTCCAACCAAGGCCCTTGCACGCGCAGGTGGTAATTGTCGCCGCGTTTATGGATCACAAGCACGCCTTTCTCCGGTAGTTCGGACAAAAACGCCTGCCCTGCCGCTTTCATCCGGATATCGAACACCCTAACGCCCTTTTCGATCGCGGACATATCACCGTTCCACCTCAATTTTCCTTGATCCATCAAGACGACTTCATCGCATATCGTTTCCACATCAGACAGAATATGAGAGCTGAAGACGATCGTACGCCCGGCACGTTTAAGCTCCAGCATGATCTCCAGTAAGCGGTTGCGCCAACAGGGATCCAAACCACTCATCGGTTCGTCCAGGAAAAGGAGCGAGGGCTTGTGCACCAGCGCTTGTGCCAGCCCGGCCCGCTGCAGTTGTCCCTTGGAAAGAGTTCCCATCTGCAGCGGTCCCTGATCCCGTAGACCGAGAAGATCGAGCTGCTTTTCCACGGCATGTCGCCCTTCGCTGTGGCCGATTCCACTGAGCCCAACGAGCATCTGCATCCATTCCAGAAGGGTTAGACGCGGGTAGAAATAGGGCCTCTCCGTCAAGCACCCAATCCCCCGCTTGGAGGCCGCCTCGACAGCGTCTCTTCCTGCCACCTGAACCCTCCCCAAGTCAGGCTTCAGCAATCCAGTTCCAAGCATGATCGCGGTGGTCTTCCCTGCACCGTTCGGCCCGATCAGCCCCAGGGTCATACCCTGCGCCACACGCAGGAACAGGTCGTGGACAATCACTTTTTTCCGGCGCCAAAAACCCAGCCGGATGCAATAGGTTGCATGCAGCCATTCAACGGCGGGCTCCCTCATTGGAAAGAATCTCCTCCCGTTTTCGCACCAGCCTCTCTTGCTGGAAAGGGTCGATCGTTTTCTTCAAGGCATTTTCGATGAGCGAGACAGCAAACCCCCGCTGTCCTGCCCTATTCGCCAGGGTGGCCGCTAATCCTTTCAAGAAGGAGGGCGCCCCTGGCAGATCAGCAGCCTCGCTCAAGGCATCGGCTGCTCCCGGCGCATCTTCTGCCCACTTCCACAGGTAATACCCTTTGTAAAACCAGAGCTGCCAGTCGGCGCGATGGAACTGCAGCCCTTTTTCGATCAGAGAAATTCCAGATTCATAGGCGTGGATCTCTGTTGCAAAGACGGTTGCTCCGAACAAAAACGGCCATCGCCAGGCCGGCGCCAGATCTGTAATCAAATCCAATATAGGATATAGGTATGGGTACTCTTTATCCGTCAAAGCGTGCCTGCCGAAATAGTAGACACAGCGCAGCCATAGCAAGTCTGCCAAAAGGTCGACATCGGCTGGTGCAAGCAGGCGCAATGTTGATGCATTGCAGGGCAGGAAAACCACGTCCTCGAAATCCCCCTCTCCCTCACACCAAGGGCAATCGGATACGGTGACCCCGGTTTCTGCAAGGCTTAGCCTGATAAGCTTCCATTGAATCCCCCAGGCAAAAACCATCAGAAAGATAGAAGAGACATAGAGGATTACGACATGGTTTTTTGTACGTTTCAAACCCTCCCTCAAGATCAGGAGCACGGATAGCACCCTGCAGGCCGGCCGATACATAGGGTGAAGATCATGGGATCTTCAAAGCCTTTTCCGGAGGATCCGTCCGAATGCCACCCGCAGCTTCATTCACTCGATTGCCAACGAAAAGGCATCGTTCACGAAGCAATCTCACACCTTCACAATCAAGCTCGGAGGGCATCCGGTCGAGAAGGAAAAGGGTCCGCCCGTATTGCCCCCTCTCCTGGTAGTAGACCGCCAGGTTCCACAGTGCAAAAGTGTCTTTCTTCAAGACACATCCCTTAGGGCGCAGGACCCGCTCAATCTGCCGAAAAATTTCTTCCGCTCTATCTTCATTTCCCAATTCATAGACCACATAATTGTGCAGGCTCTGAAGGACATGGACATCTTCAGGATAATCTTTTTCAAGCCGCTGAAGCATGGATCCGCCGGCATTCACAGCACCGCTTCGTATCAATGAGATCGCAAGATTTAGTCTGACGCGTTTTGAACCGGGAGATTTTGATAGTTCTGATGTATAAAAATGGACTGCATGGGTGTAATCCATATTGCGAATATAGGTCGAGCTGGCCAATAAACATAAAATAAACCCGCCTATCAACCCATAAATATGGCTTCGAATATGAAGCCGCATGCAAAGGTCATATGCAAGGATGACTGAGGCGAATGTTATGGCGATGCTCGGAACATACATGCGGTGTTCATAGATAACCTCTAGCGGAATAAACGATGATTCAACAGAATGTGCCACAAAAAACCATAACACGCACCAAATCACTATAATTTTTTTTCTTCTGTAAAAAAGAGCGAGCCAACAGACAATAAGCCATCCTAAAAGGCTTGCCATTGTCGTGATTGGTTTGAATATTCCCTGCGAAATTTCATATTCGTACAGCAGACAAAATCGCGATGCTTCAGGCCGGAAGAAAAGGGACAAATAATGCCACAAAACCCGGGATTCCGTCATGAGCCTTTCAGTGATGGTAAAATCACGCTGACCGTAAGCCGCAGCCAAAAAGCCAACTGGCTCTTTTCCTAGATACAGGAAGCACATGGCGCCTGCTGATAGAACGGCAGTCCACACCCATCGCCATCGGACAGCACAGCCAGAATCTCTGACCAGAAGGTTCTCGTGCACGACAATCAGGATGGGTAAAATCGCGATATTTTCTTTGCATAAAAGGCCTGCTCCCCAGCTTGTCATAGCCAACCCGAAAAAAATGCCAGCCCCTTTCCGGTGTTCTTCGATCCACCATGAACGTCCCTTCATCCATAGAACGAGGCTCAAAAGCCCAAAAAAAGCGGCCAAGCTGGTCATTCGCTGAACAATATAAGTGACAGCGTTGGTCTGAATCGGATGAGCCGCCCATGCTAGCGCGGCGAAACAGGCCAGCCAGCGACCTTGTTGCCTATAGGCATCCTGCATCCAGCTTGAATGGATGGTTTGCAGAAGGAAAAGATATAGCAAAAGACAATTTAAAACATGGACCACGATATTGAAGATGTGATAACCCCATGGATCCAGTTTTCCAAGCGAGAAGTTCCAAGCAAACGATACATACGCCAGAGGTCTGTTTTGACATGGATTTTCTTCTGCGAATATATTACCTATTTCTTTTAATCCAAATCTGTCTATCTGCAAATTTTGGTTATTGACAATATTAATTAAGTCATCAAAAAGAAATGGACTTGAGAGCGTATTACAATATATTCCAAATAAAAAAATTGCAGAAAAAAGAATATATACGGCGTGGAATATTTTATCGCTGAACTTCACACAGAAATGGTTGCGGCTTAATCTGCACAACTTCTTTGCCAGATTTATTGAGCTTTAATTTAACGATCATTATCTATCTGCAAGTATACCATCCAAATATTCTTTACTTTTCAAGCATCAAAAATCTATTAAAAGTTACAAAGTTAAATTTATCAGCAAAAACTCCAGCCAGGGTATACCCCGTGAAAAAGGCAACCGTGGCTTGGTGCGTATTCTCTCACTCAGGCAGACTTGCCGGCTTCATAGAAATTAATTTCCCCGTGCCTGTCGATGCCCTGCGCGCATACCTCCAGGGTCAGGAGCCGGACCTCGCCTGGATCGTTCAGCCCGCCGTTTGATTCAGACCCTGTGATCGGTAACCACTAGGTTATGGGTTAATTTCACTCTTATGGCGCACATGCGTTTATTTGATTTTCCAAAACGCGCTCATGGTTGATAGTCCACTTATCGTCCTTGTCCCCTTTGAGGCTTTCGGCAAAAGCTGTCGCAATAAATGATACGTTATTCGCTTCCGAGATAGCATAGACATATCTAGCATCGCCTTTGCTCGCAAATCCGATCTCGGCAAAATCATATGAGTAAATATTATTTTCTGTGTAATAGGCCTCTTCAGCGACGGCAATATTACCCAGAAGAGTTTTCGCCTCAGCTTGCTTTGCCTTGCACTGGTAGTTTACATAATTTGGGATGGCGATCGTTGCCATGACTGCTATGATAGCCACTACAATCATCAACTCCAGCAATGTAAAGCCTCGCACCTTTTCTGCCACTCTGCACAGCATGTCAGACCTCCTTGTACTTTTTAAATATAATTATAGGTAACCATAGATCTTATATTCGCACATTATGAACGACACGCACTTCCCATCCGCTCGTTGGCAGAGCGTCCCAATACATAATCTGCTCTGGTTAAATAATGCTGAAGCAGAAGGAGTTGCACTATGGGAGCCTCCCGGGCTCAATGCCTCTTCCACTGATAATCTAGAGATGAGCAAAGAGTGTGCCTACTGCTTGACAGGATCGCTGCAAAACAGATATCCGCATATAAATCGGAGACTTATTGCGCAACTGGTCCAATAATCCCCGGCCGGTTTTCGAAGGATGCGCACAGTCTCTTGTGATCTTCGACCGATTTTATGTCTCCAAAGGTAGGGTGGCTCTTAAAGACCATGCTGTTTGCTCGAGATTTATTTCCTTTGAAAACCCCTTCGATCCGGAATAGGGGCGGCCTCTTTTCCATCCGGAAATGTTCATTGATAGGCATCGCAGAGTCTGTCTGGGCGTTTGCTTCTCCAGTGAGCTACAGATTTTCTCTGCGCAATCAATGGATTTTATAGAAGCTGAACAAACCGGGACCCGCCGCGAGGCGGGGTGCCCGTAAACCCGAACAGTGTGAAAGGAAAAGATTATTTTCGAAGGGAACCCGTCTGGTTTTTGGATGATTTTCGGCCTATCGGGAAAGGACTGCGGGGGATTGGAGCATGGAACACGTGGCAAAGGTCTCTTCGCCCGGCACTGTTCATCTGGGATGATTTCAGAAGATAATAGCTGGCTGCAAAATGGCCGGATGCAAGAGTTGCGAAATTCCCCTGAACCAAACGCACATTCAGCTCTGCCGAGCTGAAACGGGAAAAGTGAAATGCAGCAGATGGATGCTCTTCAGCAGCCTGATCGGCTCATTCAGATCACGGCATCGGCGCTTAAATTGATGATGGCAATTCCGCATGAGGTCTTTCAGCGAAGCATGGATTGCGGACCCCCATCACAGAGAGGAAGTCTTGACTGTCCGTAAAAAGGCTGTGGGGCGGACGCTATGACATGCTTCGCCAGACGACCTTTCCTCCCATCAGGGTCAGGTCATTCCGGCCTTTGAGCACCTTTCCGATGAACGGCGAATTCTTGCTCTTGGAAAGCACATCGGCGGCCTTGAATTCATACTCGATATCAGGATCGATCACAGCCAGATCAGCGATGGACCCCACTTTGAGCTGGCCGCCCTCCAGTCCCAGGATCCTCGAGGGCCGCAGCGAGAGCTTGGCGATCGCCTCCGGCAGGCCCAACACGCCTTCCCGGACCAACGCCAGCGTCAGGGGCAGCGTAGTTTGGAGGCCGATCAATCCGAAGGCCGCCTTGTCGAATTCAATTTCCTTTTCCAGAATGCTGTGCGGTGCATGGTCCGAAGCGATGGCGTCAATCACCCCATCGGCCAATCCGCGCTTGATCGCCGAAACATCCTTGAGCGCCCGCAGAGGCGGATTCACCTTTGCGTTGGTATCGTAACCCCTCAAGGCGTTGTGGTCCAGGCTGAAATAATGCGGTGCGGTTTCTGCTGTGACGGGTAGGTTTTCCTCCTTAGCCCGGCGGATCAGCTCAACAGAGTTCGCGGTGCTCACATGCGCAATGTGAACAGGGCATCCGGTCAGGCGCGCAAGGGAGATTTCCCTGTACACCATAATATCTTCAGCCGCATCCGGTATGCCCGCCAGTCCGATCCGGGTGGAAACGACCCCTTCGTGCATCACCCCGTCCCCGCTCAGGGTCCGATCTTCGGAATGAGATATGACCATGAGGCCGTGATACCGGCCATACTCCAAAGCACGCCTCATCAGTTCACTGCTGGCAACGGGAAAACCGTCATCCGAGACAGCAACCGCCCCGGCCTCTTTCAGATCACCGAATTCTGTCAGCACCTCCCCTTTCTGGCCGACGCTGATGGCAGCAATCGGATAAACCTTCGCAAATCCGGCCATCTCCGCCTTCTTCAGAATAAACTCGGTCACCGCACGGCAGTCATTCGGGGGAGCGGTATTAGGCATGCACGCCAACCCTGTGAAACCTCCGGCCAAGGCGGCAAGTGTCCCGGTCGCAATGGTCTCCTTGTATTCAAAACCAGGCTCCCGCAAGTGAACATGCATATCCAGCAGCCCGGGGACAATCATTTTGCCCGCTGCATCAATGACCTCGATCTGGTCTCCCTCAGGCTTGAACACGCCCCTTGGGGGAAGGTGAGTGACAACCCCTTCTTCAATGATCAGGTCAACCTGTTCGATCACACCTTGGACAGGATCAACCAGCTGCCCGTTCTTTATCCACAGCATCCGCCTTAGATCCTCCAATTAACAGATAAAGGATAGCCATGCGCACCGCGACCCCGTTGGCAACCTGATCAAGGATCAGCGATGCGGGGCTGTCAGCGAGCTCCGACGAGATTTCGACGCCGCGGTTGATCGGACCAGGATGCATGATGACGCAATCAGGCTTGGCGGATTTGAGGGCCTCGCTGTCCAACCCGAAGGCGGCGGAATATTCGCGAAGACTGG
>Ga0068714_10002732_pt1 | contig 22153 bp, 8 predicted proteins | sample MTBNYHSulfiMetaG_FD_62988 | JGI IMG/M metagenome (GOLD analysis project Ga0068714, IMG submission 62988) | Enrichment culture microbial communities from rom New York Harbor, USA that are MTBE-degrading - MTBE-NYH (New York Harbor Sulfidogenic)... | ecosystem: Environmental > Aquatic > Marine >... | reverse complement strand
AGAATATACCCCATATGGTGAGACGTGGTTCGAGGAAAGCCAGGAGCCGATGCTTAATAAGATTGCTTATAAATTTACCGGGAAGGAGCTTGATACAGAAACGGGGTTGTATTATTTCGGGGCTAGATACTATGATGCTAAGGTGAGTAGGTGGATTAGTTGTGATCCGATTTATGATGGGGTAAGAGATGGGTTGAGTATATATGGATATTGTAGGAATAATCCATTAATTTATATTGATCCAACTGGTTTAGAAGCTAATGAGTGGGCTAAAAATTATAACAGTAATCCAAATCATAAATGGAAATATACACCATTACCAAAGAAAAAGAAATCACCACAGCCGAAAATAAAATCAACACCAGTAACAAAAAAAGAACAGGCAGAAAAACTTAATGATAATGATGTATCAAATGTTAATCCGAGTTCAATTGGAAAATTAGGAGCAGGTAATCAGCCAAAGTCACGAATTGATTCAAAAATAGATCAGCAAGGAAATGGATGGCAAAGATATTTAAATAATAAAATTGCTTATGGAACTTATCCTGTTGCAGAAGCTTTAAAAGAGGCATTTGAATTATATAAAAGTAAAACAGGGCATGATGTTTTTGTAGGAGATCTATCCGCAAAAGGTGGAGGGAAATTAGAATCTCATAGATCACCTAAGGATGGTAAAATATATGATCATGATAAGGGATTATCAGTAGATCTTTTATATGGAACTACTAATGGAAATGGCAGTGGTGGTAATTATGAAAATAATAAATACTATTCATTAAAAAATACTATTATATTATTTGAATGTATTAGAGATAGTGCTATAAATAATAAATTGGTAATTCATTATGCTATATTTAATGATAATAATGTGATTAAAAATCTTAAAGATATAAATTTTCTTGATATTGGTGGTCATAAAAATCATATTCATATTGATTTTAGACCTGAATAAATAATTGGAGTTAATATGTTAAAAAAAATAAATTATATATTTATAATTTTGTTATTATTATCAAGTATAATTAATTGTAACAAAAATGATAAGAAGGTTGATATAAAAAAAAATCAAAGCAATAAAAATGATATACAATATGATAAATATCAAATTAATGATTTAGATGAATATTTAAAGTTATTAAAGAAAGCTTTGATAAAAAAAGATAATTATACAATTTTAAAATTAAGCCGTAATCGTATTGGATATGATGTAGAAAATTATACAGGAAGTATATCTAGTACAGAAAAAATTTTAAATTCTGGATTTGATTATGATTTATGCTTAAAATTATTAAGTTATACTTATGAGAAAAAAGGATTTGAAGAAAGAAAACAAATAAGTTTTCCTCCTGAAAAAAGAAATGTTGATGAAAAGTATACACTTTTTTTAGAAAATCAAGATAATAAAGGGTGGTTATTAGTTGGTATTTATTTAGTACCATATGAATATATAGGTAATTAATCCCGCCCGTGTCACAAAGCAGGTATTTCCATACAGGAAGGGTCCGAATATTCGAACCTGTCCTTGTTAAGCGAACCTTTAAATCGAATTTTGCTTGATATTGGCACTGATAAGGATGTTAAAGAGCAGGAGAGTAAAAATAAAAATATAGAATTTATAGTTACAAAAATATAAAATATACAAAATTTTGCTTGTTACATATTATTTAAACATATTTATCCTTACTAAATATAAAAGGATGAATGTTTGGCTCTTTGATATTACTATTACTTATGCTGCTTTTTCTTCTGTGTAAAAAGCAGTGATTAAACCTTTACAGAATGTTTTAGTTTTTCTGATAGGATTTATAAAATCAGGCGGTTTTTCGATACCGAGATATTTCATGTTTGGAGTAATGCCATATATACCCTGATGAGGCCTATAATTATTGTAGTAATCAATAAATTCATCGACCATTTTTCTTAATTGTTTGGTTGAAAAAAGGAATAAAAAATTTAATGCTTCATGTTTAATGGTTTCGTTAAATCTTTCTATTTGAGCATTTGATCGTGGAGAATAAGGTTTGCCTCTTCGGTGTTTAATATTGTAAGTTTTACAAAATCGTTTAAACTCTTTTGATTTAAACTGTCCGCCGTTATCGGTAATAAGATGCTTAGGGTTACCGTAAATCTCCATACATGCATTTTTCATTCTCTGGATAGTCCAGAGAGAAGTAGGCTGATGATATGAAACATCGAAATAAATTATTTTACGGGAATAAATATCGATGACAAAGAAAACATAAACATAAATAAAAATGAGTTTAACGGATGTAAAATCAGCGCTCCATGTATGATTAGGATATTTAGTTTTTATTTTTTTATTACCTTTTTTATTAAAGGTTTTATTATGTTTTTTATATCTTCTTTTTTTAAGAATAGGCGGTCTTGGACATTTAAGGTAATTTCTAACGGTTGAAGGAGAAATAACATAACCGTTAAGGAACATTATAAGAGCAATTTTAAATCTGCCGAACGTAGGATTAGCATCATAAATCTCCCAAACTTTTCTGACTACTTCGATCGGTTTAATGTTATGAGGGATTCTTTTATATTGTTCTTTAGGGATTATAGCAAAAAGGCCATGATTTTTGATTTTGTTAATATAACTTTTTACTGTATTAAATTTATGAGAGAAGAATTGTTGGAGTTGATATTTATCTGGCATAAAAACAAGATACAGTAAAACAGCCTTTAATTTTTGAAAAAAAGAATAATGTTTTTTATTGTTTAGGTTATGAAGCTGAGATTTTAATAATTTTTCAGATGCAGAATAAAACATATTGTCTTTTTTTAAAAGAAGGAATTTAAGAATAGTTTTTTCTTTTAAATGAGGATGTTTATCATAAACATATTCGGTATGCAGTATTACGGCATGAATAATTTTACCGATAAGACAGAAGAATGATAGATATAAATTACCGAGTAAAAAACTGATTTGATTAATAACAAGATGCAAGACAAATGCGATGATTATTAGAAACATTTTATATATCCTTTATTAAATTTTAGTTTGTTAAATTAATCGCATGAGACTGAAAAATCTATCAGAAAATATAAAAAAAGTGATAGATTTTGCAATGTTAAGCGATTAATATATGAAGATTAATAAGGAGTTGAAATTTTAATTAGAGTGCGCTTTGACAAAAATTATCAAGGAATTTTAGATTGTGCATACGTGTGTGCAATTTAGATAATAAGACGCTTGAACTGTAAATGTTTGAATCCGAAGTTGATCACATATCCGACTCTAAGCTTACAGGCGTGAAGGTATGAAAAGAGCTGAGAGATATGATGCGGATAAATAGCTTGCTCGCTCTTGAACTCGAGTACAATATTGTTATCTATAACCATGTCAGGTATGTGGTGCCCGACAGGATCATCGTTATATGAGACAATAACCTATACTCTCTAGAGTAGGTTATGTTGTTAAGATCAAGCTCAAGGGCCATTACTCTTTAAATAAACGATTATTTATTTTTTTTTTAATAATCTTTCTCGTTTATTAATATTATTAGCCCAATCTAATGGAAAAAATGGATATTCACTTTGAATATCATGAACCACTTTATATTTTTTTATTATTTTTATTTCATAAATTATATAATTTTTTTATATAAACTTTATTAAACATTAAATATTTTTTAATTTTTAATAAGGATAATCTTTTTTGTCTTTATCTTCTTTTTGTATTTCAAGCAAAGTAATATCTATATAGCATATCATAGTTAAATCAACAGATTTTAATTCATATAATACTATTAAAAAATTATCGGAATATAACCATTCTGTTTTTTTGGTTGTATTTTCATAAAAATTTTCTAAATTATACTTTTGCAAGTCTTTTAATTTAGCTCTATTTTTATATTTATCATCTAAATATTTTTCAATAGATTTATATTCATTATTATTAATTTTTCCTATTTCTAAAAAAATTGAATACAATTTTTTATTATCATTAAATTTAAATGTAATATTATTTGCACCAAAATCATTTTTCCTTTTATCACTAATATACAACCTAAAATCATTAGTAATATCAGGAATATGTGATTTAGTGGATTTTTTACTCAAATTTTCTAATTTACAATCAGAATATTTTTCTTTTACTGTATTTTTTAATTCATCAATAGTCATTCCTAAATAAAATTCCTTGAAACTAAACCCGTCAGCATTAGCATGATCGTTTAAGAAAACAGATAAGATAATAAAAATACCGATTAATAATTTTCTCATACGAATTCCTCCATATTTTTTTATTACTATAATACTTATTATTAAAAATGTTAAGTTTTTCTTCTAATTCTTTTAAGCTGATGATGCTGTATTTCTATTTTTAAATATTACTTTTATTATTCTACCATAAAACTTTTTTATTAATGTTATTTATAATAATATTAATTATTAACATATAAAAGAACCCTTCTATTCTCACATATAATCTTAACCTGCCAATAGGATATAAGTCTCCATATCCAACAGTTGTAAAAGTAATTAAATAAAAATCTATTATATCCCATATAAAATCCGTCTTGTTAGAATGATCCATTATATAATAATATTTATCAATATTCACTCGCTTTTACAAGATATCCTATTTTATTAGATTTAATATATGCCGATGCGGCAAAATAAATAAAAAATGAAATAAATAAAACACATTACATGGAGACAAAAATTCTTTCCGGCTTTATAAAACAACCTGTTATTTTATCAATTTATAACCATTTATACGGAAATATTAATTTTTTTACTCCTGATTATTATATAATTTTTCCTGCTGCTGTTTATAATTAATATTATTTACTGTATCTTCCATTTTTTTTATCAATAATGCATTATTTATTCTGCCTCAATTAGCAATTGTAATTTTATTAAAAAATAATAATTTTTTAATAAATAGATGTGTTTTTATGATTTTAAATCAATTAATTTATAAAATTTACTTTTAAAAATAGGTATTTATTTAAAAATTTTATAGTTTTTGGACATTTGACACAAAAAGGTACAGATATGACACAAAAAATACCCTTGTAAAACTGTGCATTTTTTTTATATTTCACACATTTTTTATATAAAGTAAAAAAAATGTTATTTAAAAATTTTTTTTATTATAGGAGAAATCGAAATGAAAAGAATAACTAAAATCGCTATGATTATTTTTATTGTAATAATTGCAGCTGGCCTTTATTTATTTGCGGCTGATGCATTATATGTAGATAATGGAGGAATCCATTTCGAGATGGATAATATACTGGCGAAATTGAATATTAAAAATTCTAATGGTGCTATTCATGTAAGTGAAAGGAATATTTTGCTTGATCTTGTTCCGCCGGGAACAGTTGTTGCATGGGCAGGAAGTGAAGAAAGCATTCCTTTTGGTTGGTTACTCTGTAATGGACAGGAAATTCCTGATACCGTTGAATATGCGGATTTAAGAGCGATATTGGGTCATAGATATGTTACTAGTTCTGTATCTCCTGAAGTGGATAAGTATCGTGTGCCTGATATGAGAGGGATGTTTTTAAGAGGAATACCAACAGACGGTCCGTATAAAAGCCCATATGAAGTAGCATTTCTGGAAGATAGAGGGATGTATTGTGGTCAAACTAATCAGCTGCCATGGGGTATTCAACAAGATGGTATAAAATATACTACTTATCAAGATTCTACCGTAAAAGAAGTTGATGGTATTGCTGATAAATGTTTTGGTGCTTATTATGAGTATGCTGATTCTACGGAAAAGAAGCATACTTTATTGACCTATATTTATGGTTCTGTTAGTAATGGGTATGATAATGGTAATGATGTAAAAACAATGGGTACTAATGCTTATGAAACAAGACCAGTAAACCATGGAGTATATTACATAATCAAATATTAATTAAAAAAAATATTAATTTAAACATAATTAATTTGGAGCAAAACATGAAAATACAAAAGTATGATTTTAATATAAAAAGAGTTGTTTTTCTTATAGGCATTTTTATATTGTTATTTTCCTGTCAGCTTAATACAGGAGACTCATCAGACGGAAGCTCAGGGGGGTCATCCGGCGGGTCAAATTCCGGAGGAGATACAGAAGTCAGTATTCTTGCCCCCACTAATGCTGTAGCAAAAGTTGACGGTGATAATATAATCATAAGCTGGGATGCGGTAAGCGGTGCAGTAAATTATCAGATATATAGAGAAGTAGACGGTGCCGTTACAGTATTGATTGATGATGCCTATGTGTCTACAATGTACATAGATACAAACTTCCCGAAAAATCAAAGTTTACGATACATTATTACTGCTTCATCCGCAAAATGTACATCTGATCCAAGCTGCACTAATGATATTTCTATGTATGTACTTGATATTGAAACAACAAAATTAGAATTTACAAATAAAACTGTAGTAAGCTGGTCGAAACATGATTCTGCAATAAAATATAATGTTTACCGTTATGAATCAAATAACAGCACGCCGGTGTTAATATCATCAGGTTATACAGGTACGGTATTTGAGGATACAACAGTATCACAGGATACATCGTATTTTTATCAGATTACATGGATAGACAGTCTTAATATTGAGCACGGGTTAAATTCTTCATTGTATCTCGGGATACGGGGAAGTCAGGTAGATCCTCATGAACCAAATGATATCCTGGATGATTATTCAGGACCTCTGGATTATGATATTGTTTATGATGCAATGCTTTATTCTTTTGCAAATAAAGATGACGAAGTCTATGCAGATACGGATTTTTATTATTTTGAATACCCTGATGATCCGGAAGGATTAACAGTTCATGTAAATTTACCTGTTAATACAAATTTTAATAATGGTGAGTTAAAATTTAGATTTTATAACGGAAGTTATTCTCAAGAATACAATATTTACAAGGGCGATAACAGTTTTTTTTATGATGACTACAGTTCAGAGGATGCAGGAGTGTATTTTAAGATATATACAGATATTGATTCTTCCCGCAGTGTTATAGGAAGTTATCAATTCGAGATCAAGCAGGGTTTTAATTAATTTATTAAACCTAATTTGTTTTTTTAATAATTTTTTAAGGGAATACAGATTATATAAAGTTTTTAAATAAATGCAATCTGTGTACCCTGCACTATTTTTGAAGTGTCAAAAATAGTGCAGGATATAATCAATCCACTCAAAGAATGTCCGGATATATCCGGTTGTTATTTGTAGAGTAATCTGGATAATGATTTTCCTGTTATTAAAATCTTTTTAAAGGAATTTATGAAATAATTATATACCAAATATAAGGGGAAAAAGTCATGATTAAAAGAAAAAATTTTTTAATAATTTTAATTGTTTTATCTCTTTTAGGATTAAGCTTTAATCTATTCTCACAGCCGGTAATTAAGGCAGAGATAGATAAGGTAATATATAAACCGGGAGAGACAATAGATGTCAATATTAAGGTCAGCGATAATCCTGGGCTGCATGGTATTTTCTTTTATTTAAATTATAACAGCAGTGCAGTTCAAGTTGAAGATGTTATTGAAGGACTGATGATAGAAAGAGTAATACCGGATAAAGAGTTTCTATATGCTTTAGATAACGGCAGGATAATTGCCGGCTTTACTCTTAAAGAAAACGGCACACAAACATTAGAAAACGGGGTGTTGGCAACAATTAAATTTAAGGTTATAGGAGGAAGCAGTTCCTCAATCTCTTATAATTTTGGTTTTAGTAATGCCGGCGTAAGGGATATTGACGGTAATATGATAAGCGGGGCTGTTTGGGAAAACTCTCAGGCTTTTTATATATATCAGGATCCTGCAAGTGAGTTTATAATGATAAGCCAGCCTTCTGATTATGATGTACTTTATGAAGATAATGTAAATTTATATATGACCTTTACGGCAAACAGTGCATATAATGTAAAAATTGAGAATATAGATACTAATTTTGTATCCAATACAATAAATGCAGGCCCCGGTTATATCAATGGTTATAGCATGGCTCTTGCCCCTGGATATAATAGGATATCGGCAAAATTGTTAGATGGCAGTAATAATATTCTTGTAGAAGATAATATAACTTTAATAAGATCTGATGAGGATAAATACATAAAGATAATAACGCCTGAGGATCATGCATTAGTAAATACAAATGTTGTTTTAGTCAAGGTAAAATCTAGTTTTGATAATGTTCGCATAAATGGAATGATGGCAGAGCAGACTGATGAAGTAATAAACGGTGAATACTTTTTTAATAAAAAGATATGGCTGAAAGAAGGCTTTAATACAATAAAAGCAGAATCAACAGGTACAGGCGGTGAAAATTATAAAGATGAAATAGTTGTATATTATGAAAAAGCACTTGATATATTCAGGTTCTTACGACCGCTATCTAATGAATTACTTAAAACCAAAAAAGCGGATGATAATGAGATATATTTAAATATAATAGGAGAGATAAGCTCTCTTTATAAAGATGATGTAGAATTAAATACAGTAACCTTACAGGTTGTTTACTATCCGGATAATCCTGTTTTAAATGATCAAATATTATTAAATAATGAATTGGCAGATATAAGTGACTCTAATTTGACTTATGAGGATGCGTGTGCTCCTTATATGTTTACTAATAAAAGTAAGATTAAAATAACAGGGCTTGCCGGAACAATAGATATGGTTGCATATTTAAACAAGGTAGGTTCAAACTCGGATGAGGTAATAGAAAGACGCATTTATGTAAATAATGAGAAACTATGGATTGATCTTATTAAACCTCATATCTATTCGAGTGATATACTTGATACTAATTATAAAATAAAAGGGTTTAATGAAGGGAATGACCCGGTTTCTAATAATATTAATGTTTACAATGGTGTATTTTCACTGATAAATGATACTAACGAGATTAAGCCTATAGATAGATCGGCTGATTTTGATTATGATTATATAGAAGACATGATTGAGCTTGCGGATGGCAGTATTATTGCATTATCTAATTTTTTTACAACAATGCAGGTATGGAAAAAAGAATTTGGGAGTACAACCTGGAAAAAAATAATTGAAAACAAGGATATGTATGGATATAAGCTTTGTAACACAGGAATGGGTATTTTAATCGGTGTATCAAATAAATTTAACAATAAATCCGGATTATATCTTTTAGAAAAAGAAAATGAAAAATATCAATTAACAAATATTACTATTGGTGAGCCTATCGGGTATGTTCAATTTATTAAAAATATAGATGGTACTATATATTTATATGGTAATAATTATCTATATCTTTATTCATTTTACTTATATTCATTAGAGACTAGAGAGGATGAGGAAAATAATGAGAAGTATTATGAAGCATCTAATGTTAATAAGACACATTTTGACAATACTTTATATATTAAAGATTTTATTTTAAGCAAAGATTTAAAGACAGCGGTGATTCTCACAAAATATGGAGAAGTCTTTTTTTATCAACAAGATGAAGAATTAGGGTTTATTCCGTCAGAGATAAATGAAGATTCGTTAATAAATGGTAATACTTTTAATGCAGTAATAGAAGGAGAATATGATCTTGGTGATTATAACAGTTATTTATTATTTAACAAAAACAGTGATAAGTTTATCTGCATAATGGAAGAAAAAGATAGTAATATATTAAATGCTGATGAAGTTGTATTATCTGATTATGGTATTATCCGGGATAAATTGCTTGGCATCGGATTTAAAGATAATCAATATTATTTTCTTCTAAAAAATGATTTATTAAATTATGAAATAATTAAAGGCAAGATATTTTTTAATAAATTTTATTTAGATGATTCTCAAATTTTTACATCTTCAACTGAAATTAATACTGGATCCGGCAGTTACAATTTACTTATCACAAATTATAGTAAGTATTTTCAGGGATTCGGCAGAAATGTAATTAATCATGGTGAAGAAAATATAAAATTAAAAAATTTATGTATAGAATTATTTGAAGTTTTAGCAGATACAGGTTCTATATCTTTTAAATATAAAAATACTGATATAGAAGGATTGATGGGATTTAGTTTTGAGGTTGATCCATTATGGCTTGAAAATAGTGAAGATTATTTAAAATTTAATTTTAAAGTTTGTGATAATGAAGGTAATCCTGTTTTTCCTGAAATAGATTTTAATACATTTGAAGAATTTTTAAATCATGAAAGCAGTTTTTATAAAATAAACAGCTATTACGATGTAGAGTTGGAAAAAGAAATAATCTCTGTTGATTTTAATGAATTGCAGACCAGCAGTTATATTGATTTTAATATAAATTTTAAACAACTGGCAAATGAAAGTCCGGAGATTGAACATTTAACTGTATATAAAAAGATTAAGGTAAAAATACCAAAAGGAGAAGAAGAGACAGTATTATTACCTATAAAAGGTATTGTTTATGACCCGACAGTAACTATAGTTCATATTGCAGAAAAAATAATTCCATTAGAAGCAGACGGTTCATTCAGTTATGATTATGAAATCAAGTCAACATTAAAAGAAAAACCAATGAGTATTTGGTGTGAAAATAATAATGGCGAAAGAGTATATATTAATTTTATTGTTGAAATATTTGAGTCTATAAATGATCTGGCAGAAATCGGTTTTAAAGAAGATCCTGCTTCGACTGATAATTTAGAGATTTTATCAAATACAGTAAAAATTGAGAGTGAAAATATTTATGTATCAGGAATGTTTTTTGGACTTGAGGGAGCAATAGTAGGGTATGAGTTATATTATTATGAATATGATGGTGAAGAAATAAAATATATACCCATTTCAAAGGGTGTTTTTGATGCGGTAACAGTAACCGGCATCGATCCAATATTTAATGTGGATATTGAAAATCAAACCGGCTATATAACAGGAGAATTCACCAATGCAATGATTAAAACTTATCCTGGTAAACAGCAATTAAGGCTATATGTAGAAAATCCAGGCGGAAAAAGAACATATTTTATGCCGAATGATGATTATATTGACATTCTCTATGATCTTCCTCTTGATATGCAGGAAATTGTGATAGTAAATGAAGAAGTTGAAGATTTAACGGATAGCGATCAATATTATTTTGATACTATACTATATGATAAGGCATTACCTGTAAAAGTTACCGATATGTATGATCATGAATCAGGAATTTTTAAATTTAAGAAAATCTATAATATATATGGAGAAGTTAAAGCACTTGAAAATATTGGTAAGATTAGATTGAAAAGTGTAGGAGAAGACAATGATGTAAGGTTTTCAAATGGTGAGAAAGAAATAACTTTAGAGGTTGATGAGTTAAACCGTTTTACGGCAGAAATAGAGATATATATTCCTGATGAGAAAACGGAAGAAAACTACAAATATAAAATAGCAATTATACCTGATGCACCATTTTTGGATTTTTTAAAAACAGGTGTAGAGATAAGAGCTGATAAGAGTTATGAACATGCGTGTATTCAGCCTGATTTTTATTTTACAAATCAGGATAATTGGAGTGAAGAAGAACTTGATTTATTGCAAAAGAAGATAGAGCTTAAATTTGACAGGCCTATTCCGGCAAACAGCACTATTGATTTAATCCTTAATTTTGAACATGAATTTACCGGAAAACTCGTTGAAAATGGTGATTCGGGTATCTATTTTGTTCATAATGAGGATGATGAGCAAATTTATCTTACTAATGTAAAAATAGGTACTAATAGATTACAATGGGCTATAAAATATAATGATAGGATTATTAATTATTCTTCAAATAGGTTTATAAATAATACATATATCATGCAGGATCACCTTTTTGATATTATACGTGAAGATATTTATAATACTAGGATAGATTTTCCTATTGATGAGAATACATATTATGATAATAATAGTACTACTGCTCCTAATATTCCATTAATTAATATACAAAAAGAAAAAACAACTAAGGTTGTTATAAAACTAAATGATTATCCCATCTGGGAAGATTTAGGAACAGGTACTGTGTTTAATGGCATTGATATTTATCAAGAGGTTTTAGATAATGACAATCTCAATATAGAAACTCTTTTAAGAGAAGGAAAAAATAAAGTTGAGTTTGAGATAACGGAAGTAACAGTATCGGAGAAATCATATACAATAGAAAGAGAGCTTTTATATGACAGTAAGCCTCCGGTAGTATTAATTGGAGATTATAAATATGTAAAAGTTGAAGATGATATTTTTATTACTGAATTTTCTGCAATAGTTAAAGAAGCCAATATCAGGGCAGCAAATTTAATTTATAATGAAAGTATAATATCGGATGCAGACTGTACTATTAAAATGTCATATCTTGGTGATGATCAGTATAAAATAACTTATTCAGGACTGGAAAACCAGTATCCGTTAGTTCAACCTTCACCTCCGGAAAAGCTAAACAGAAGTTTATATGTGTTTGTAAAAGATCATACAGGTAAAACAGGACAAATGGATCCATTTTATGGCTTAATAAATGATGATATATTTGAGCTTGATGATGCTATAAGAATTGATATAAGAAACCGTCATTATCAGGGGGGTAATCCACCTGACGGTATAACACTGCATGATGATAACGGTAATGTATATAATGATACAACAGTAGAAGGAAGATTAAGATTTTATAATGACAGAGTTGAGCTAATAGCGGCAAAATCTGCAGATCCAGGTAGAGTTTATAAACTTGCAAGGTCAGAGGAAGTAAGAATCAGCAATGATTTTAGTGTAGAATCAGATGGAAGATTAAAATTATATTCTAACGGGAAAATGGTTATTACGGAAGGGCATAGATTTAGTATGGTAATACCAAATGAAGGAGAGCAAACCCGTGTTGTTTTTGATTCGGAAACTACGGTTCCGGATTCGAAAGCATTTTTCTTTCAACATAAAACAGAAAGCAATATGTTAAGCCTTGCTTTTCTGTTTAGATTAGAAAAACATAATGATTTTACATTTTATGATATTAATCCGGGAAATGGACAAAAATACTTTAGAGTTCTTACATTTTATTATAATCATGCAAATCATATAAGTGATGCTTGTTTATATCTTGCTTATGCATTCAATGATGCCAAAACTCAGTATTATTTTACTATTGTAAGGGAGATAGATGGAGTTATAGAAGAACTCCCTGGTATGCAGAGTGAATATTTTGATGTAAATGTTGATTGGCATACTGTTTTGGTAAACTTTTTTGATACACCGGATTTTTTTGATGAAATAAATTTTGCAATTGATCGTAATCCTAAAAAGACTTTTATTTATGATTATAGTTATACATTTGATGACGACAGATTTCCGGAAGTAGGACTTCTTGTGCCTTCAATATTAGAAGTAGAAAACAGCACTTCCGACTTTTTCTTATTTGGAGCAGGAACAATTTATGGATTAATTATTTCTGAAGATGAGGAAGTCGGTAATTTTTCAATTGCGCATCCGTTTTATACGGCGCAAAATATTACAACTGATCAAGTTACTGAATTAATGGATTCTGTATATAATAATAATCCTGTTTCCGGGTCAACTCCTGTCGAGAATGGCAGATTTTATACATTTGATGACGCACATGATGATGAAGGTGATGAGGATTATGAATTACGATACATAGGCTATAAAGAATTAGTAAATGGGTGGTTTGATGAAAAAGAGAATGTTGAATATGATAAAGTTTTATATGAGACTTCGGGAGCATTAAGAGGAAGCGGAATTCATAAAAATTATCTGGATAATATGAGTGATGAAGGATATCCTGTTTTTACGGATTCCGATAAACCGGCTATGCACAATATTGAATGTACAGCTAATCCTTTAAATAGTAATCCTAATTTTATTTTAAAACCACTTGATTATAATAAACCAGGGCAATATTATTTCAGCAATAATCAGGGTAATCATGGATTAAAAACAGACAGCCAGGGATATTACTCTGTTTCAGGAAGAGTCATTAATATTATTGATATAGCTGGGGATTCTCCTGCCCCTAAAATATGTCTTAGGATAAACGGGGTACAGCAGGAATATGAATTACAGGAAGGAGATTTTCATTTTGTTTTTGACGGCAGAAATGTTGGCAAGCCTGATAAAGTTGTATTATATATTGAAACTCAGCAAAATATAACGATAGAAAGCCCTATTGTTTTTACGGAAGGAAATTATGATTTAGCCCAGATGGGTGAGCCAATGTTCGGCGAAGGATTAAGAGATTTTGATATATCTTATGCAACAACGAAATATAAATTTGAAAATAGAGGAACCGTCAATCTATGGTATAAATCATTCCAGGCAAATAAACAGGGATATGTAAATTATGAGGCTGTAATTTTTGACAGCAGTTATTTAAAAATTTATACAGAGATCGATAAAGATAACGGCAGGGATTATGCAGTATATATGGCAAAAATTAAGAATCCTAGCGGGGGCAGTGATTTTGTATTAAAGTCAACAATACCGGTACAGATCGGCTGGCATAATATACAGGTTTCTTATGACCAGGTAGATGATGATATAGCATATTTATATATTGATGGTAATCTTGCAGCTAAATTAGAAGGCGCAGGAATAGCTGCACCTGATGATTCTCTGGATGACACAGTATATTTTGGATCCAATATTAATCAAACTGTCTTTACAAATGGTTATATAGATAATATTGATATTAAAAGTATTTATTCATTACCTATGTATACTGATACTCTTGGGGATCCTATGCATATTGAGTACAATGAAGATTTATTAAGGCTGGATATTGATAAAAAAGAAAATTTTTATACAAGTAATATAGAAAAAATAAGCTATGTATTGGAATCTCTTGATGGAGATTACAGGGAAGTAGAATATTACAATAATTATAGAGCTCCTCAATTTGATATAGAACATCTTATGTCTGGATCATACATATTAAAGACAAAGTACGAAGCTCCTTACAGGTATGAGGATGTATGCAATTTTACAAAAGATAATATACCTAACTTTTTATTAAAAGATGATTATACCGGGTTAATTATCAAAGATGTACTTACAGACATCAATTTTAATCTGTTGTTTGATGACAGTTATCTTATCGAAAAAGAATACTCAAAATTTGCAGGGTTTGGCATTAGATTAAATGGTGACGGCACAGGCCTGCCAAAGACATATGTTGTTTTACAGGGATATAAGGATCATGATCATAATAAATGGTATATCCATAGTATGGAGGGCGATTTTGAGGATATAGAATGTACCGGTAAGATAATACCGATAGTATTTGAAGATATTATGACAAATCAGGATCTTGAATATGATATTAGACCATTTTATTATGATGAAGAGATTCAAGGAGATTTTAATCCTGATGATTTTAATTTTGATGAGCACAATCAGATTGACGGCTTAAACGGTATAATACCTGCTGCGACTTTGTCTGTTGAGAAGGTAAAATATCTGGATGAATATGAATATAAACTAAATATAACTGTTGGTACAACAGGAAATAGTAATAACGAAATTTTTGACGAATTATCGATTATTTATGAATTAACCGATGAAAATGGAGAAAAAATAACTGATACTAAGGATTTTAATGGAAGAAACCTGATAGAGTTATTTTACGATGATATATTACCGCATATTGGAGAATATGACTGTACAATTAAACTGGATTATAGAGGTAAAATAAGTGATACGGAAGAAACTACTATAATCTGGAAAGAAGTTAAAAATAAGATTGAAATAAATGAAGCTAAAGTATTAAACATTACAACTTTTTCATTGTTGGATCTGGATATGGAAAACGATACGGCACAGGTTTATCTGGAGGTGTATTCTAATAATCTTGAATCGACCAGTGATATAATTTATGAAATTTTAATTGATGATACTACTGTAACTAATGGCACATTCTCTCCAATCGATACATATACAATAATTGATTTAAGCAGTATACCTAAGGGATCATTTATTGTTAAGGTAAAAGTCTATACTAATGATCCGGAATATACTTTTATAAAAGAGGAAGAATTAAATATAATTAACGCAGTAACAGCACCAAGAGTTGTATTGACAAGTACTGTTGAGTCATTAATTGGATATAATAATTTGACATTTACATGGATAGGTTATCATGAAGGTCAATTTAAAGAAGAAATAAAATATTCATATAATTTTGACGGAAAGGGATGGAGTGCTCCTACCTCACAACAAAGAAAGGTAGAGTTTTATAATATGGCTCAAGGTAATCATGAATTTTTACTTAAAGCTATATATAAAGATGTAGAATCCCAGGTAGAAGCAGTGAGATTTTATGTTGATATAGAAAATCCGGTTTTTGATCCTGAACAAATTGAAGTTATTCCTTATTATGATTACGACGGTTTCTTAACAACAGTTGATATTCATGGTAAAGAGGGAGCAGTAATGGATCAGGAATTGGAAGCACTGTTTGTAAATGATCAAAGAGTTGTAATTGGAGAAAACGGGACTTTCTTGATCGAAGATCTTGATATTATCTATGACGGAATAAATACTTTTACTCTGGTTGCAATAGACAGGGTCGGTAATTATAGTAAATATGATGTTGAGGTTGATAATACGATTACAAATATATTATTCCCAAAAAAGAATGTTAATATAAGATTTGCACCTATGACAATCGTGGGTCAGATAAGAAGTGACATTAATGTTGATATATCTATTTATGCAAGAGATCCGCAGGTAGAATTTAATGATGAAGATTATATTGAAGAACAATGGAAGAAGGCAAAGATTAATGAAGACAGGGTATTCTTTATTGAAAATGTGTATGTAAATCCAGGTACAGCATCAAGAGAGGCATATACACCGATTTATCTTGCAGTTAAAACTAAATCGGGCAGAACGTATTATAAACAGATAGATGTATGGGCAAATTCTATTGTAAGACCGATAGATATGGAGTTAAGTGCTCATTCTGTTGAAGGTCAGAATGCAGATACAGAGATTACTATATCATGCAAGGCAAATGTAACAAATATATCCTCATGGAGTATAGATTACACAGGCGACGGTATCTATGATGATGTAATTATGGTTGATAATCCTGATTTAGGTAAACAATGTGAATGGATGCATACATATTCGTCTCTTGGTCTTGCAAAACCGAGAGTTAGGATTATTACGCTCGACGGCAATTATTTTTCAGTATCTGATCAGATTATAATTCATGAAAAAATAAAAGAAGCAAGCCATAAGATGATAAATACACCGGTTGCTATGGATTCTATAAAGATGGAAGACAATTCCGAAAGAGTATATGTACTTGCCGGAGCAAATGAAAAATATACAATTGAGGTATTTGAAGTCGGCAGGAATGAAAGCTATATATCAGAAAGATTATACTCAATATCTCTTGTGGGATTAGGAATAGATAATCCTGTAAAAATAGCGGTATTGGATAAAGATCATATATATATAGCTACTAATAAAAACGGCATAGGATATATCTATGTATTAAAGAGTAATGAATTCGGCAACTATCTGCCTGTTGCAGACAGAGTATTTTATGTTGATAATTTGATTGAAAGTATAACTGTAAATAATAATTATCTGTATATAACATCCAGTGTGTCAAATTATATTGCTCAGGTTAAGATAGAAGATAAATTGCCGTTGCCTGCAACATTAGAATATAAATATCCGGAAGTACCCTATGAAAAGGCAATCTTAAGTAATCTTGAGATAACAAAAGATGTTTATGGGCTATTGATATCTGATTATTACAATCAGCGTATAATCAGATTAACTGATAATTGTAAAGTTGTAGAGTATTTCGGTCAGTTTGGTGATGGTGAAAGTGAATTTTTAAATCCAAGCCATATTGATTCTTATGAAAACAGGGTTTTTGTATATGATAAAACAAGAAAAGATATTCAAATTTTTGACCAGGAATTTAAACCTGTATCAAGATTATATTATAATACAGAATCAGCTGATAATTATATGACAGAAGATTTCTTAAATGATATCGGCGGATTGTCAATAGTAGCTCGTGCAGAAGGCAATAGATTGTATTACTATGCTTTGATATTAAGCAAGAGTACAAACAAACTTGCTATGTTAAGACTTCCTCAATGGGAAGAATTAAGGGCAAGAGTAAGAAATAATAAGATAGTATTTATAAACAATAGAGAGGTATATACGGCAAAACCGTCAGGCGGTGATCTTTCTAAGATAATAAGCTCAGACAGTATACCAAGAATAGAAGGAACAATTGATTATCCTGCTATCAGTCCTGACGGTAGAATATTAGTATTTACGTCAAGAGTTCAGCTTTACGACGGTACAGGAAGCGATACAGCGGGCGGAAATCAGTATGCATATGATAATCTATATACAATTGACATAGACGGACAGAACCTACAAAGAATACCTCTTGGAGAAGTAAACTATTATGAAATAGAAAGACCTGTATTTAACTCTAATGGTGATAAAATTATATTCTCAGCAAAACCGACCGGAGGATTGTGGCAGATATATATATATGATAGAAAAACAGGCGGTATAGAAAAATTATTTGATTCGGATGAGAATGCAAGATTCCCATATTATTCTCCTAACGACAGATTTGTAGTGTTTACAACAGATTATGACGGTGATGAGGATGTTGAAATTGTTGATACACAAAATACAACAGTCAGATTGGTTGTAACTAAAAATAATGCAAGGGATTCATTCCCTGTATGGAACAGGGTATATCCATATGAAGTAGAAGCACAGGATACGGATAACGGAGTAGATACAAAAATAGCATTTGTATCTGAAAGAGACGGACATAAAGGAATATATTATGTCTATATAGCAACGAATCCACAGGCAGAGGATGATATTCATATTTATAACATTGTTAATCATCAGATAATAGATACTGATCCTGATACAGCTGCTATCCATATAACATTGGAGAGAGATCAGCAGAATAATGTTGATAAGATTGTTGAAGGAGATTATCCATGTTTTACCGGTGACGGTAAGGCGCTTGTATTTGAATACTTTAACGGGGAAAAATATATACTTAAAAAATGTGATTTTGAGTTAAATTTTGAAGATTTTAATGAAAAAAGAGCCAGATTACAGGGAACATTGGGATTTATACTGGAAGATATGAATTTAACTGATACTGCAAGAAGACCATCAGGTATGAAAAACATGATTACTAATTTTACTGCAGTTAATGTAAGCGGTGATGAAATAGAATTAAAATGGAACAGATATACAGATAATGACATCTATTATTATGTAGAATACCAGGAATACATTGATGATGATCTGGCTGATGAATATCAAAAGAAGATATCCAGTCAGGATAATGCACTATTAAAGGGCCTTAAAATGGGGCATAAATATATAGTAAGAGTATATATTGTTGAGAATGAAGAAGAAGTAGCAACAAGTACATGGGAAGAGGTTAAAATACCTGTTGTTGCCGCTAAACCTACAGTATGGACAGATGATGAAAATCCATATCTTGTTCATATGGAAGCATGGAAACCGACAGAAGAGACCGAATGGGTATTCAGCTGGATAATAGATAATCAGGAAATTACAACCGCAAACAACAGCACATATTTTAATTATGAGTTTGCAACAAGCGGCAGAAAATATATAACACTTAAAGTAGAAGATAAAGGTAAAACCCATACAAGTATATCCCAGCCTGTTGCTGTTGATGTTATAAGTGATATTACACCTGTGATAACCTATAAAATTACATACGGTGATGTAACCTATATTGAGTTATCATCAGAAGATTCTTTGGGATATAAGATAAAACCTGCATCATCTGTATGGACGATAACAGGTCCGGGATTAAGTCTACCGATTATTTATGAAAATATCAGTAATCCGATAATAACAATCGATAAAGTTATAGAAAAAATAAACGTAAACTTAAAAATAACAAGAGAGATGGTTAATGGACAGAACTCAACTGATATAATCGAAAAGAATGTAATCATTCCGCTTGATTATCCGGATATTAAACCTGTTATAACACCTACTGTTGATCCTGATAATCCTAGGATTATAACATTCATGGGTGATGATTCTATCGGTAATATTGACTGGAAGAATGCAGAATGGATTGTATATGCAGACAGTGAAATAATGAATCATATAAACGGTGTAAGCAGTTTTGTACAGCAATTCCCAGAGAATACACAGGAAAAAACATATACAATATCATTAACACTCCCGAGCTTGAGTGACGGTAAAACAAAAACTGTAACACATGTTGTCTCAATTGAGCCATGTGGAATAGTGCCAATAATTGAATATGAAATAATTACGGAAGATGTTGGTCCTGATCTTGTCAGTGCAAAACTGGTATTAAATTGTACCAACTCAAAAGGTAATAATATCGATTATTCACAGGCTGTTTGGAATGTTCCGATTGCAGCTTCATCAGGAGAGTCCCCAAAGCAGATAGGTCCGACAGCAGTATATTCATTGATGAATATCGGTAAAAAGACTTTTATAGATGTATCGCTTACTCTAATTAGAAGAGGAGGAGGGGATGCACAAACAGTTACTCAACAGATAATTGTTGATGCTACACATATCCAGGCAACAGACCTTGTTGTAAATATAACAGAAGAGCAGGGTACAAGCGGTACAGTACTTGTATTTGATGTATTAGACTCTAAGGGGCCGGATATCCAATGGGATAACACAACATGGATGTTTAACGGGCAGATTCCTGTAAAAGGACCGGTTGCAAGATATGATGTAACGGCAAGCGGTGAGGATAATGTTATCAGGTATGTTTGTACTCTGTACAGGCATGGTGATGAGCCTATTGTAAAAACAGGTGAATTTAATATTAAGGCAAGATATATCAAACCTGAGATTAACTCTTCAATACTTGACCAGGAAAATAATGTATTTGAGCTTGATGTATTGGAGTCTGATGGAATGAATATAGACTGGGATAAGACAACCTGGTATATATTTGACGGTAATAAGAATGTTACAACTTACAGGGGAAGCAAAATAATGCATGCATTCAGCATTAAAGAGGAAGCCATGGGGTATCCGGTATTGGTTGAAATGTATTTTAAGAATGATTCTATGCCGTTTGTAGGTTATAAATCTATTGATGTCGAAGGTAATGAACTGATGCCTATAATAAAATGGGATTTAGAATCAGATAGACCGGATGAAAATGTAGTACATTTTTCTGCACATGATTCACTTGGTCATAATATTGACTGGCCCCAGACTAAATGGACATTTGGTGATACATCAGAGGCTCAATACGGACCTGTTGCCATTCATAAATATCCGATAAGTGATGCTAAAAAGGAATACAAGGTGTCGTTAACGATATTCAGAAAACTCCCGACAGGTGAGGTTGAGTCAAAGACAGTATATAAAAATATAAATATAGACTCGGATGAAATAAAGCCGGTTATTACTGCTGTATTTAAAGATGACGGTAATCTTATATTATCTGCTGAGGATTCTGAAGGTAGAGGCTTATTGCTTGACAGAAGTTTATGGCTGTTTAATGGAGTTGGAGACAACCAGAGTTTTAATATAACACAACACCAGGGGACCCTTGAAAGAACATCAGACACAACTAGTAATACTACGACTGATAGTGATAATACTCAGCAAATAACAGCTCATGGAAAAGTTACAAACAAAACGACAGGCGCTGAAACTGGTGTTACGGGTACTACGATTATACCTGGTCAGAGCAGACAAGAAGGGACATCCAATACTGTAGATACAACAGATTACAGTAATCTTATTGATAATACGGAAAGCTTTTCTACATCAAACATGCATACAGGAGCTGTCTGCAGAAGATATATAGGTACATATGATATAGCTACCGGTACATATGGCAATATGACGGAGATTACGGTAAGCCTGACTGTATACAGAGTAGGTCCTGACGGCGGTATTATAGGAAGACAGATAATACGGACTATAAATCTTAAAGATGCCAGAAAAGGAAAAAGATATGAATAAAAAGATAATATATATAAATTTAAAAAGTCTTTTAATAATATTACTCTTAAATATCCTCCCGGCTGTAATATACAGCCAGGAGGACAGCCGTTATGATTCGGGGATGAACTTGCCGTTTAACCGGAAGGCAGGCAATGTGAATCCCCAGACAGGTAATGTAAGTGTACAGATGACGGATATAT
>Ga0068714_10002729_pt1 | contig 22168 bp, 16 predicted proteins | sample MTBNYHSulfiMetaG_FD_62988 | JGI IMG/M metagenome (GOLD analysis project Ga0068714, IMG submission 62988) | Enrichment culture microbial communities from rom New York Harbor, USA that are MTBE-degrading - MTBE-NYH (New York Harbor Sulfidogenic)... | ecosystem: Environmental > Aquatic > Marine >... | reverse complement strand
GCCAGTCCCAGGGCCTCTCCATAACGCCCCAGCGACTCTATTTTATTCCGGCGGCCGCCCGCTATCAAGGCCCCGGCCCGAATCGAACCGGCGATAAGGGCTGCGGTCTTATGCGTATGAATGTACCGGACGGTCCCGGCATCCGCGTCTTTACCTTCGGAGGCCATATCCACAACCTGGCCGCCCACCATACCGTGCACTCCAGCGGCACGGGCTATCACCTGGGTGGCCTCGAGGGAGTTGAACTTACGCCCCCCCACATTATGTGAGACGCCGGACATTAATTGAAAAGCAAAAGTAAGAAGGCCGTCACCAGCCAATATGGCCATGGCCTCTCCAAAGACCTTGTGGCAGGTTGGCACCCCGCGGCGATAGTCGTCATCGTCCATAGCCGGCAGGTCATCGTGAATGAGCGAATAGGTGTGAATACATTCCAGTGCGCAGGCTACAGTTAAAGCCCGTTCTATATCTCCGCCCATGGCCTCGCAGGCGGCCAGGCACAGGATTGGCCGCACTCGTTTGCCCCCGGCAAAGACGCTGTAGCGCATAGCCCGCATAACCTCCCCGGCCGGACCTTCTTCCTTTGGCAGGCACCTATCCAGGGCCTGGTCAACCAACGCCCTGCGCTCAGCAATATAGGTCTTTAAATCCACTTACATATTCCCTTCCGGATCAAAGGGCCTGGTCAATAACTTACCGCCTTCGCCTTTTACCAGAAGTTCAATCTTCTTCTCTGCTTCATCAAGTTTACGGAGACAAAACTGTGAGAGCTTAACCCCTTCTTCAAATTTTTTCAACGATTCTTCGAGAGATAGATCGCCGGCCTCCAGCGCCCGGACGATCTCTTCTAGCTTCTGCATGGCCTCTTCAAAATTCTCTTTGCCCATTAGACCCCCAATCTATCAAATCCGAAATTCGAATATCGAAACTCGAAACAAATTCTAATTTTCAAAATTGATGGTCTCGTAACAACTCGAATTTTCTCGTTTTTTGTCATTCCGGCGAAAGCCGGAATCCAGTATTTTCAATTAGTTAAATGCTTTCTGGACCCCGGTTTTCACCGGGGTGACGACTTTTTACGAGTTCATCAAAATTAAGAATGTCCCAAACTGCGGCGTAGCTAATTCGCTTTTGAACATGCATAGCGAGCGCATTCCCCGCTGCTTGCTGCGGGGAGCTTCAATTTCTCATTTCTGCAATCATAGTCGTGGCCTCGATGAGGGATAGCGGGTCCACCCTTGTGCCACAAATAACCGCGCCCCAGTGCAGATGCGGCCCGGTAGCCCTTCCTGTAGCCCCTACTTCACCAACCAACTCCCCTTTGGCCACCTGCTGCCCTTCTTTCACCGCCGTTTTTGAGAGGTGACAGTATATAGTAAACACCCCCTGGCCATGATCCAAAATAACCGTACTGCCCAGGAGATAAAAATCACCGACCAGGGCTACACGTCCACTATTCGCACAACGGATCGGCGTCCCCTCTTTTCCCCGGATATCAACACCCAGATGGCGACTACGCTCCTCGCCGTTTAAGATGCGCCTGCTGCCGAATAAACCGACTATATCACCCTCCACGGGTTTAACAAAACCTCCGTTCCAGAGCAGAGACGCGCTGGTTTTCTCAAAAACCGCATCTACGGCCTCCTTTTCGTCTTGTATGCGCTTAAGTATTTCCTCCGGAAACGTAACCATCTTTTCAGGCAGAGTAAGTTCCTCTACAGGAAACTCATAGGGGTGCACCTCCACCTGGATGGTTATCACCTTCTTTGTGCCGTGGTGGATGTGCTCATACTCGATGGTGAGCGGATATTTCCTCGGCGGTGTGGATATGTCCACCGGTAATAAGGCCGTCAGCCTTCCCGAACCGGCATGAAAATAAACCGGCCGGCCAAGAAAGGCGCCCGCCTTAGGCGGGGTGGCGGGTACGCCGCTAATAGAAAAGAGACCTACCTGCCCTATGGCCAGTTTAGCCGGATGGAGAGTCCAGGCGGGACGTTCATCGGCACAGGAAGCCGTTCCCGGAAAACCGACCGCCATAAAACAACAGAAAACAAAAATGATTAATTCGTAAAAAAGCCTTTTCACCGCTGAGCACGCAGAGCCCGCAGAGAAAAACTTTAAACTGTTTAACATGTTATCTCGGCGTTCTCGGCGACCTCTGCGGTAATTTTGACTTTTTACGAAGCCGTCAAAAATAAGCGTCTTCATTCCGTAACCTTTTCCACCCGGCAAAACAACTTTCCCTTAGAAAGCCTCACCCTGACATGGGAATTAATGAATGCGTCTTTTGTATCGCGCAGGATTTTTCCATCCGGCCATAATTCGGTTATACTGTAACCCCGGCCAAGAATGGCCATAGGGTTAGCACCTTCCAGACGGGTCGCGAGTTCCCGAAAAGAGGCGCCCTGTTGTGCCAGATGCTGCCCTGTTTTTACCTCTAATTCTCTTTTTAAGACATCCACTTTAAACCGGGCCGTCCGTATCTGTTCACGTGGATGGCGCTCCCCAAGGCGAAGGGAATAGCTGTCAAGCAAACGGCGCAGGCCTTGTATCTGACTTAAAAGATTATGCCTCATCTCCAGGTAGAAGGTATCTACCTTCAGGCGGCCGTCCTGAATGCGGCTTCTTACCCTGGCCAGTCTCGTTATAAAATGGGCCAGCTTTTCTTTAAAAAGGGCGTGTTCTCTCCCCGCCGCCCTGGTAAGCCGGAGTTGCAGCATGTCGATCTTATAACTTAAATCATCCTTTTTGGGGACGACAAGTTCGGCCGCAGCCGTAGGGGTAGCCGCCCGGACATCGGCCACAAAATCGGCTATAGTAAAGTCAATCTCATGTCCCACGGCAGAGACTACCGGAATTCTCGAGGCAGAAATGGCCCTGGCCAGGATCTCCTCATTAAAGGCCCAGAGATCCTCAAACGACCCGCCGCCGCGAGCCAGTACTATGGCATCTATGCCCTTCAACCTATTAAGGCCCAAAATGGCCTCAGCCATCTCCTTCGCCGCCCCTTCACCCTGCACCCGGGCGGGATAAATGAGGATATTCACATCAGTGAAACGGGCGCAGGCCGTGCGCAGGAAGTCATAGAGGGCCGCGCCGCTAACCGAGCTTATGACGGCTATACGGTCAGGAAGTAGCGGCAGTTTCTTTTTCCGCTCCGCGGCAAAAAGGCCTTCCTTTTCCAGCCGTTCCTTGATCTGAAGAAAGGCCTGCTGCAAGGCACCGACCCCTCTTGGCTCCATGTGGTCAATGATTAGCTGATACTCCCCGCGTGCCTCATAAACGCTAACACGTCCCTGGCAGACTACATACATCCCGTCTTCCGGTTGAAAACGGAGATAGCGCCTGTTGATCTTGAAGAGCACCACCCTTATCTGGGCGGTTTCATCTTTTAAGGTGAAATACGTGGTGCCGGATGAGATCTCGCGCAGATTTGATATTTCACCTTCTACCCAGACAAAGGGGAAGTTGGCCTCAAACAAGAACTTAATAGATTGCGTTAAGGCAGAAACAGTTAAAACCTTTCTTTCCGGTCTCTCAATCATGGAGGAAAACTAGCATAAATCATCCTGTATGGCAATGTAATTGCCCTTTACTGAAAACCCCTAAGTGCCGATTTTAAAAAATGAGGTTATTTTTTTATTTCAATTAATGTATAATCTCAGGCCGTGAGACTATCTATAGGCAACGTCACTGGTCATTAGTCATCAGTCATTGGTTAACTGTGAAAAAATCTTTAACTATTATTGGTCTCTTTTACCGGTGACAAATGACTATTGACAAATGACCCTTCACTATATCCTGAGGAGAGCATGGAAAACATAAAGGCCCTGGTCCTTTCCGGCGGTAAGGGAACCAGGCTGCGGCCGTTGACGCACACCATGGCCAAGCAGCTTGTGCCCGTAGCCAATAAACCCATACTGGGCTATGTCTTTGAACATATTAAGGAGGCCGGCATAAGAGATGTCGGGGTTATCGTGGCCCCCGAAACCCAGGCAGAGGTAAAGGCATATCTGGGCCATGGAGAAAAATGGGATGTAAAGATCACCTATATCCTACAAAAAGAACCTCTGGGTCTGGCCCATGCTGTAAAAACAGCGCAAACATTCCTTAACGACTCGCCTTTTGTCATGTATCTGGGAGATAACCTCCTCGGCAAGGGCATAAAAGAGGCCCTGGACAAGTTTCGAAAAACAGCATCCGATGCCCTCCTGTTCCTGAAAAAGGTCCCTAACCCGAGGGCCTTTGGCGTGGCCGTGCTCAACGGTAAGGGACGCATTAAAAAACTCATTGAAAAACCCAAAAACCCTCCCTCCGACCTGGCCCTGGTGGGCGTCTATCTCTTTTCCCCACGCATACACGAGGCTATCGGTCGTATCCAGCCTTCCTGGCGTGGTGAGTTGGAGATAACCGATGCCATACAGGAACTCATTCACATGGGCGCGCGGGTGGAGGGAGAGGTCCTTGACTGCTGGTGGCTCGACACCGGCAAGAAAGACGATTTTCTGGCCGCGAATACGACCGTACTCGATGACTACATTAAACGCCAGGTCGATGGTTTTGTCGATGAAAAGAGTGAGGTCTCAGGTCGCGTCCATGTCGATGCCACGGCCAGGGTAATAAACAGCATCATACGCGGGCCGGTCATAATAGGGCCGGGGGTCGAGATTGTCGATTCCTTCATCGGTCCTTATACAAGTATAGGCGAAGGAACCCGTATCACCAATTCGGTTATCGAGCATTCCGTTATTCTTTCCCAGGTCATTGTTGAAGGCGTCCCGCGCCTGGAAGACAGCATCCTGGGCCGGGAAGCAAAGATTATCAAAAATCAGACCCGGCACAAGGCCCTGCGCCTCATGGTGGGTGACCAGTCATTGGTAGAGGTGTGAGAGTCGGGAGGCAGGCAAAGCCAGAGAGCCAAAAAGCATGAGAGTGGGAAAGCTATGAGCCAAGAGCTATGAGCTATGAGCAGGTGGAAAATGACAGGTTTTAAGAACGGAATCATCGAAGGTGTCATAGTAAAGGATATTAAAAGGCATGCAGATGAGCGCGGCTGGCTGGTAGAGTGTTTTCGCCACGACGAAGTACCTTCAGAGATTCAACCGGCCATGGCCTATGTCTCTATTACCCTGCCCGGCGTTGCCCGCGGGCCGCACGAACATATAGAACAAACAGACTATTTCTGCTTTCTTGGGCCAGGCAATTTTAAGGTCGTCCTCTGGGATAACCGCAAGGAATCCCCCACGGTCAATGTCAGGCAGGTCATCCTCGCCGGTGAAGATAATCCAAAGATAGTCATTGTCCCTCCCGGCGTAGTGCACGGATATAAAAATATTGGAAATATAGATGGACAGGTATTGAATTTCCCCAATCGGCTTTATGCCGGTCCGGGGCGTACACAAAAAGTGGACGAGATACGCCACGAGGCAAGCGCTTTATCCCCTTTCAAAATGGACGAGTAAAGACCATGCATATATTAATAACCGGTGGCTGCGGATTTATCGCAAGTAATTTTATTCATTACCTCCTTGAGCGTTATGATTATCGCATCATTAACCTGGACGCACTGACCTATGCGGGTAATCCGGAAAACCTGAGGGAGTTTGAAAACAACCCTCGCTATAAATTCATCCATGGCCGCATCGAGGACGTAAATGCCGTCAAAAAAGCCCTCCGCGGGGTAGACCGGATTGTACACTTTGCGGCTGAAAGCCACGTTGACCGTTCTATAACCAATGCCCAGCCCTTCATACAGACCAACGTAGCCGGCACACAGGTGCTCCTGGATGCCGGCCGGCAGGCAAAAATCGACCGGTTTATCCATGTCTCCACGGATGAGGTCTATGGAAGCCTCGGCGATAAGGACCGTTTTATGGAAACCACCCCGCTTGCCCCCAATAGCCCTTATGCCGCCTCCAAGGCCGCCTCTGACCTCCTGGTGCGGGCAACCGCTAAAACCCATGGCCTTCCGGCCATAATCACCCGCTGCTCAAATAACTACGGCCCTTACCAGTTCCCGGAAAAACTCATCCCTCTTATGATTACCAATGCCCTGGAAGATAAACCGCTGCCGGTCTATGGCGACGGACTGAACGTGCGGGACTGGATATACGTAACCGATCACTGCGCGGCCCTGGATACCATCCTCCATAGAGGGATAGTAGGCGAAACTTACAATATCGGCGGTGAGTCGGAACGAAAAAATATTGATGTGGTAAAAACTATCCTCCGTTTACTCGGAAAATCCGAGTCCCTGGTCACTTTTGTTGATGATCGCCCCGGACATGACCGGCGCTATGCCATGGACATAGAAAAAATCAGACGCCAGCTGAAGTGGAGCCCCGCGGTCACCTTTGAAAAGGGTCTGGAACTCACCATAGACTGGTACCGGCGAAATGAAAAATGGTGGCGCCGGGTCAAGAGCGGCAGGTACAGACAGTATTACCGGAAGATGTACGGTCAGAGGCTGGCAGAAGGCAAGAAGCAGTGAAGATTATGGTCCTGGGAGCGGCCGGCATGCTTGGCACCGATGTCGTCAGAGTTTTGGCCGATGCTCACCAGGTACTACCGCGCACCCGTAATGACTGGGATATAACCGACCCCGGGGCCTGCCAGGCAGATATTACCGCTATAAAACCTGATGTGGTCATAAACTGCGCGGCATTTACTAAGGTAGATGACTGCGAAAGCCGGCCGGATAAGGCATTTTTGGTCAATGGCGAGGCAGTAAGGCATATTGCCGGGGCCTGCCAGGCCGTCCAAAGCCGCCTTATCCAGATCAGCACCGACTATGTCTTCGACGGGACAAAGGGCGCGCCTTACCGGGAGGAAGACACACCTAACCCCATCAATGTCTATGGCCGGTCAAAATTAAAGGGCGAAGAATACGCCTTGAAAATCGAAGGTTCCATGGTTATTCGCGCCTCCTGGCTTTATGGCCGGAACGGCCCTAATTTTGTGGATACCATCCTTCGCCTGGCAAAAAAAAAGAAGACACTTACCGTGGTCGATGACCAGTTTGGGTCTCCTACTTATACCTCTGACTTGGCCGGGGCTATCGCCAGGCTGGTGCAAAAAGAATTAACCGGCATCATCCATGTAACCAATAGCGGCATCTGTTCCTGGTATGAATTTGCCAGAGAGATATTGAAAATTGCCGGCAAAAAGGATGTCTCCATTGCGGCCATAAAAACTGCCGGGCTAAGTCGCCCGGCGAAGCGGCCTCACTTCTCTGCACTCGATAATAGCCGTTATATCGCCATTACCGGTCAGTCTCTCAGGCCCTGGCCGGAGGCGTTGGCTGAGTACCTTTTTACCGCAGAGGTCGCCGAGAACGCCGAGGTAAGGAATGAAGGTATTCAAGTAACAAACAATTAATAACCAATAACGAAAAAGAAGTTTTCTCTGCGGGCTCTGCGTACTCAGCGGTAAAATGGCTTTTTTACGAATTGAAGCTCCCCGCAGTCCGCCGATAGCGGACGGGGAATCTCCGTATGCAAGGTAAAATGCATCGTATGCGCTCGCTATGCATGTTCACTGGGCTTGCTTCGCTGGATTTTCTCAGGGCAGGGAAGATTTTTATGGACAAGCCCCTTTTTCTTTTCACAATAAATGGCCTGAAAAGTACGGCATGAACCAGCCCCATCCACGGCCTCATCTTTAGGCCAGGACGCATATTCACATTGCATATCACAAAACTTCAATCATCCACCTCTTATCTCCGGCAACTCTTCCGTCGTATTATTAACCAAATCCCCAAGATATTCTATAAAAAAGAGGCCACAGGGGCCGCCTTGTTTTTGCTTAACTTTGCCCGCCGGCTCTGATATACTTCAGTCATAAAATTAACCGCCTATTGTGCTATCCCGGATCAGAAATTGAAACTATTTTCGAGCATGCCGGTTGCCGAGCTTTTCGGGCAATTACAAACCACGTCGCACGGCCTGACGGACGACGAAGCCCGGCAGCGTCTCCAGGCCTACGGACCGAACCTCCTGCGGCCACAAAAGAGAATAAAAGAACTCTCACTCCTCCTGGCCCAGTTCAAGAGCCCGATCACCCTCATCCTTCTTTTTGCCGCCGGATTGTCGATATTTCTGCGTGATCCCACAGATGCCTTCATTATCCTGACAATCATCGTTATAAGCGGTTTCCTTGGATTCTGGCAGGAACGGGGGGCAGCCCATGCGGTGGAGAATCTACTGGCCATCGTCAAGATAAAAACAAGGGTGCTTCGGGATGGCCGGAAGGAAGAGATCCCGGTTGATGGGATCGTGCCCGGTGATATTCTTCTCCTCACAGCCGGCGATATTATCCCAGGAGACGGTATTATCCTTGAATCCAAGGATCTTTTTGTGGATGAGGCCACTCTGACCGGTGAGACCTATCCGGTGGAAAAAGCTGCCAGTCCATTACCATCAGATACGCCACCCGGCCATGCGACTAATACACTTTTCATGGGAACCCATGTGGTAAGCGGGACGGCGAAGGCAGTGGTTGTGCACACCGGCCAGGCCACTGAATTCGGTAAAATTTCCGAACGCCTGAAACTACGGCCGCCGGAGACGGAATTCGAGCGTGGCGTCCGGCGGTTCGGGTATTTTCTTGTAGAGATTACGCTGGTGCTGGTGATCGCCATCTTTGCTATCAACGTCTATCTGGCGCGGCCGGTGTTGGATTCCTTTCTTTTTTCCCTGGCCCTTGCGGTCGGCCTGACGCCCCAACTCCTGCCGGCCATTATCAGCGTCAACCTCGCCCACGGCGCCAGGCGCATGGCCTCCCAGAAGGTGATTGTAAAGCGCCTGGCCTCCATTGAAAACTTTGGCAGCATGAACGTCCTCTGTTCCGATAAAACCGGTACCCTCACGGAAGGGGTAGTGAGATTAAGCTCTGCGCTTGATATCGAGGACAATGAAAGCGAGAAGGCGCTCTTCTATGCCTATCTCAACGCTATTCATCAGACCGGCTTTGTAAATCCCATCGATGAGGCTATCCGCACCTATCGCCGGTTCGACGTATCCGGCTACCAGAAACTGGACGAGGTACCTTATGACTTTATCCGTAAGCGCCTGAGCATCCTGGTAACTAAAGACGGCGTACATCTGATGGTTACCAAGGGCGCATTCAAGAATGTGCTTGCGGTTTGCTCATCAGTGGAAACTTCCGGCGAAGGGATTGTAGATTTAGGAGACAGGCAGGAGCGGATTCAGCAACTCTTTAAGGGCCTTAGCGGCAAAGGATTCCGGGTTCTGGGAATTGCTTACCGCGATGTAGGCCCTGGCGTTACTATCACCAGGGAACATGAAACCGATATGACCTTTTTAGGGTTTCTGGTTCTCTTTGATCCGCCCAAAACTGGAATTATTGAGACTATCAGCCATCTGAAGCAGCTCGGCGTTTCGCTGAAGATGATTACCGGAGACAACCAACTGGTGGCGGCCAGTATCAGCGAACAGGTGGGCTTGTCAAATCCAGAAATCCTTACCGGCCAGGACCTGCGTGAGATGAGCGACGAGGCCCTTCTCAACCGGGTAAATGATGTAGATGTCTTTGCAGAGGTCGAGCCCAATCAGAAGGAGCGCATCATCCTGGCCCTGAGGAAGGCCGGGAATGTCGTGGGGTATATGGGAGACGGGATCAATGATGCCTCGGCGCTCCATAGTGCGGACGTCGGCATCTCCGTGGATACGGCCGCGGATGTGGCCAAAGAGTCGGCGGATATCGTGCTGCTTGAAAAGGATCTCGGCATCCTGGCGCAGGGTGTCCGCGAAGGGAGAAAGACCTTTGCCAATACCCTCAAATACGTCTTCATGGCCACCAGCGCCAACTTCGGCAACATGTTCAGTATGGCCGGGGCATCACTATTTCTGCCCTTTCTCCCCTTATTGCCCAAACAAATTCTTCTCACGAACCTAATGACTGATTTCCCCGAAATGGCCATCGCTACCGATAGCGTGGACAGCGAGATGATGGATAAGCCCCGGCGATGGGATATTAAATTCATCCGCAATTTTATGATTACTTTTGGTTCTCTGAGTTCGGTATTTGACTACCTTACCTTTGGGGTACTGCTGTTCGTCCTGCATGCCACTACGGATCAGTTCAGAACCGGCTGGTTTCTGGAGTCTGTTATTTCGGCCGCGGTGATTGTGCTCGTGGTCCGGAGCCGCAGGCCTTTCTTTAAAAGTAAACCGGGAAGGTATCTTTTACTCGCCACACTGCTCATTATCGGTATCACCCTTACCTTGCCATTCCTCCCGGTCGGAAAAATCTTTGGATTTACCCTGCTGCCCCTTTCATTCCTCTGGCTGATGGGCATAATCGTTGTGCTCTATGTTATCTCAGCGGAAGTATTGAAGAACGTCTTTTACAAGAAAGTAAGGTTTTAACAAACCGCATGAAGATAACCGAAGAAAAAGGCCTGCAAGAATTGAAGCTCCCCGCAGCAAGCTACGGGGAATCTCCGTATGCAAGGTAAAATGCATCGTATTCGCTCGCTATGCATGTTCGTCACTCGTTTTCGCTCTTTAATACGGCCACAAAGGCGCTCTGGGGGATGGTGACCGAGCCGACCATCTTCATGCGTTTCTTACCCTCCTTCTGCTTTTCCAGGAGTTTTCTCTTGCGGGTGATGTCCCCTCCGTAACACTTCGCGGTGACATCCTTCCGGAAGGCGGAGATGGTGGAACGGGAGATGATTGTGCCTCCGACGGCGCCCTGGATGGCTATCTTGAACTGATGTCGGGGTATCTCGTCCCTGAGCCGTTCACAGGCCCGCACCCCCATTTCCCTGGCCCGTTCGCGATGAACGATCATGGAGAGGGCGTCCACCTTCTCGTGGTTCACCAGGATATCGAGTTTCACCAGATCGCTCACCCGGTAGTCGATCACTTCATAGTCAAACGAACCATATCCCTGTGTAATCGTCTTCAGTTTGTCGTAAAAGTCAAAGACGATCTCGGCGAGCGGCATATCGAACGTGATTTCCACCCGCCCGGCCGTGGGATAGCTGAAGCGGGAATTGACGCCACGGCGCTCCTTACACAATTTCATCACCGCTCCCACATAGCGTTCCGGGATGAGGATGCCCGCCTTAATAAAAGGTTCCTCCCCCTTTTTGATCTGGGTAGGTTCAGGGTAATACTGGGGATTATCGACCGTGATTATGGAATCGTCCGCCAGGGTAAACCGGTATCGGACGCTCGGCATGGTCATAATAATAGACTGGCCGAATTCCCTCTCAAGGCGCTCCTGCACGATTTCCAGGTGGAGCAGGCCCAGAAAACCGCAGCGAAATCCCTGGCCGAGGGCGGCGGAAGAGTCCTTTTCATATACCAGGGCGGCGTCGTTCAGCTTATACTTGGCCAACGCATCCACCAGGGAAGGATAATCATCAGAGGAGATCGGGTATATGGAGGAAAAGACGACCGGCTTGGCCTCCTTGAACCCGGGGAGCGGATGGGGAGCCGGATGGGCGTCCAGGGTGATGGTGTCCCCGACCCGGGTATCGCCTACGGTCTTTATCCCGGAGATGATATACCCGACCGAGCCGGCAGAAAGTTCCTTTCTCCGTTCCTGGACAATCCGGGAAATGCCCACTTCTTCTACCTTGTACGCGGCCCCATTGGACATAAAGCGAATAACATCACCGGACCGGACTGCCCCGTCAAACACCCGACAGTTGATAACGGCGCCCCGGAAGGGATCGTAATGGGCGTCGAATATGAGCGCGGAAAGCGGCTTTTCTCTACTCCCGGAAGGAGGCGGGATCTGTTCCACAATGGCCTCGAGCACATCTTCAATCCCTATTCCCTCTTTGGCTGAGCAAAGAATAACCTTATCTGCATCCAGTCCCAGCTCGTTTTCTATCTGCTCCTTAGTTTGCTCTACATCAGCAGAAGGGAGATCGATCTTGTTGATCACCGGGATGATGACGAGGTCGTGCTCCATGGCCGCGTAGAGATTGGCCAGGGTCTGCGCCTCCACGCCCTGGGAGGCATCTACCAAAAGGAGCACCCCTTCACAGGAGGCCAGGGCCCGCGACACCTCATAGGAGAAATCCACATGTCCCGGCGTATCAATAAGGTTGAGTTCAAACTCTTCTCCCTTCCGGCTGGTGTAAGGAAGCGTAACGGTCTGGCTTTTGATGGTGATACCCCGTTCCCGTTCGATCTCCATGGTGTCCAGGATCTGGTCGCGGAAATCCCTCAGCGAGACCAGGCCGGCGTGCTGAATGAGACGGTCGGCCAGAGTGGATTTACCGTGATCGATATGGGCAATGATACTGAAATTCCGAATCTGGGGCATAGTGTTGCCAAACCTTTAACTGTCAATTTTACAACGACAAGATAACATTTCAGTTCAAACTTGCAACAGGTAAGGTAGAGATTGTAGGCAAATGATAAGGGGTTTAATTTAGTCTTGAACCCAGACCATCTTTACCTTATACTCGTTCCAAGTGAAAGCAGGTTTATATCCATTAAAAACTCAATCGGGGAGGGGTATGCCATGGCGAAACTTCTGCTAATCGATGATGAAGAAGGTATCAGAAAGATCCTGGGCATGTCGCTTAGAAGTGATGGATATGAAGTGGTAACTGCGGAGGATGGGCGGCAGGGCCTGGACCTGTTTCGGGAAGGCCGCTTTCCGATAGTGCTGACCGATCTAAAAATGCCTGAATTGGATGGCATAGAGGTTTTAAAGAGGATTAAAGAGATCGAACCCTCTGCCGAGGTAATCATTATTACCGGCCACGGGAACATGGAGGCTGCTGTGCAATCGCTTTATTTAGGCGCGTCTAATTTTGTCACTAAGCCGGTGAATGATCAAATCCTTTCTGCAGCCTTAAAAAAGGCCGAACAACGAGTGGAAATGGACCGGATGTTGCGGGACTGTACCCAAAACCTGGAGGCCATGGTAAAGGAAGTTGCCGAAGAAATAAGAAGGAGATATGAATTCGAAAGTAAACTTATACAGCGCTGGATCGAGGGAATTATTGCCACGGATGACGAGGGGAATATTGTAGTATTTAATCCTACCGCGGAAAAGATCTTTGGGTACAGCCAGGATGAAGCCAAAAGTACAAAGAAGGCCAATGACATCTATCCTGAAAAGATAATGCAAAAGATTGCCGATGTCTTTTCCGGTAAAAAAGACAGAGGAGACGATATCTTTACCGAAGAACATACATCTGTCATAGGGAAAAACGGTGAACCGGTACCGGTGCGAATTTCAGGTGCGATACTCTATGAGGCCGACAAGCCTATAGGGAGTGTTGGATTTTTCCAGGACTTGAGAGAGGTTAAAGAATTACGGGAGGAATTTCTTCCTGAAGATGCATAGCGAGCGCATTCCCCGCTGCTTGCCATCCAAGTCCCGCACAAGGGCGGACGGGGAGCTTCAATCTGACCGGGCCGGTTAGGAGTGGGGAGTATCTCTTAAGGTCAGCACAATGGCAACCAGGAACCCGGTTACGCTGCCAATACCAAAAGCATGCTTATGGTATTGTTCGATATTTTCAAAGACAGCCCAGTTAAGGTCAGGGTACAGATGGGCTATGGCGGATGAGCCTATCGGAATTACAAGGGCCACGATGACAAAAGCGATGACTTCCAGTATGAGAAGGTGTTTGCCGAAGGAGCGCATCACATTAATCCCATTTTCTAAGGATGCCATCCTGCCCACTGTAGTAACCATCCCTTTAAGCTCAGATGCCATTTCTTCTGCCATCCGGCGGGCCTGCTTAAAGGCGGTTGCCTCGTCAGATCTGGCCAGGTTTGCGGCATAGTTCAGTTTTTGCCGGGTCTCGTTCAAAAGTGGCTCCACTGTCCTGAAAAAACCTTTCAGGGGGTATCCTCTCCAATAAATCTCATATCTCCTCAGGTGATTATCCTGCGAGGCAATCTGCCTTAGAAGGTTTATCCTGACGGTCTTCTGTATTAGATGGTAGCGGCTGATGAGCGAGGTGGCGATATCTTTGGCCTCTATGTAAGCGAGGTAACTGTCCTGTGCCGCAAGTTGCCTGATCTTATCGACAAGGGTCTTGTTCTCCTGGTAAATTTCATTTTCTTCGTCCAACCACTCAATCATGGCGTTGACTTTGGCCTCTGCGGCCTGGCCTGCATCTTCGGTTTCTCTTCGGATACTTTCCAGCATTTCGGTCAAGAGTTGCTCGACAAGCCCCTGTATGGGCAATAGCCGTGGATCGATAAGGGCATAAAGAAAAAATTCTGGCTGCTGCAAAATAATTTTTTGTAATTTGACGATGTCTTCATCGTGAAAGACCCTTTTTGCCTGCAATACAATCTTATAATACTGGGCCTCTAAACAGTTACGATCAAGGTGGATAATATCATGCACCTTTTCCTCTGCTTTTTCGTATGCCTTGAATACTTCGTGAAGGCGGGCAATTAAAAAAAGTGCGTGTATCTGTTGCAACTTATTGCGCGAACACTCTTTTCCCCGTTCAAACTGGTAAAGCGCTTCAAAACGATTTCCCTTTTCCAATTCAAGGAGGGCTGTGGCTATGTACAGCCTGTAGTCGTCAGGGTCTTTATCCTGGGCCGTTTTCAAAAACTGCCCGGCCTTATCCGTCTGTCCTACACGGATGCAGTCCAGGGTCAGCCATAACGGGCCTCCCTCCTCCCTTTGCTCTCCCGCAGAATATAGCATGTCCCAGGTGACAGCCTCTGTTTGCCACACCCGTTTTAGAAATCTGAGCTGAAATATCTCTGTAAGGTCAAAAAAGGTATGGTAAGCTGCCAATACTTCGTTTTGCCCGGATATAGTCTGACCATCGCTTGCCTTTAGATCGGCTACACTTTCATTGTGCTGTTCCGGATTGCTAAAAGCCCCGGCAAAGCAATTACTTATGTGCCCGATAGAGAGATGGCCGAACCGGGTGAAGACCCTGGAAGATAGTTGAAGATTTTTCGAAGGGCATACCTTGAGGTCGTGACGGCAGGAGCCGCAATAAAAACATTCCTTGAGGTCACCCTCGACCATTAACGCCCGATGAGGGAAAAGTATCTTACCTTCTGTAACCACCTGGTCTCTATCCGATCCGGCAAAAATACCGCATCTTTTCTTGAAATTTTGGGTTCACTTCACAAGTAACATCTGTACGTTGCCTTGCATCAGGTCTTGAAAGCTGCGCAAGGTCTTTCGCAACTTAGATAGTCCAATACGCTGCCTTTCCATCGGCAACTCCATAACATTTTCAAAAGCCGAAAGGGGACATAGAAAAAGTTCGGGGGCCACCACCGGGAAGGCGGCAATGACCCCCTTTCGAGGATTGTATGACCGTTTATATTCTTATCGGACGTTTTTTACGAGGCTTTACTTTTTTTATTCTTCAATCTTTAACAAGGCTTCCGGTCTGGTAACGGTAATCAATGGACAATAAGATTCCGATCCCAACTTTTCCACCACACTTCCCACGTACCACCTCTCCGCCTGTTCTCTGACATGGGAACCGATGACGATAAGGTCGATCTGGTTTGAAGTAGCGTATTTTAGAATCTCTGCAGAAGGTTCTCCCTCCAAGACATCACAGGCATAATCAATCCCTTTTATCTGCTTGGCATACACCTTCTGCACTTTTTCTTTTACCCCGGCAATTTCCCTTTCTATCTGCGCCGGGGTGTATGCCACCCGTTCTCCGCGCGGAATCCTCAAGACATGCAGGATGTGCAGCCTGGAATGATATTTTTGCGCGGCCTTCAAAGATAACTCAAAGGCATATTGACATGTCTCCGAAAAATCCGTGCCGAAGAGAATCTTTTTAAAGGCCAATCCTTCTTTAGGCACATCACGGCTCACGATCATCACCGGGCAGTGAGCCCGCATAATGACTGCTTCTACGGTACTGCCCAACCCCTCCACAGTCCGCATGCGCACCACGCCTTTCTCCTCAGCCTTGCCTCTGTGGGGGCCAAGCACCATAAGGTCGGCCCTGGTGGCCCTGGCCATTCTTAAGATTTCCAGCCATGGGAACCCCGGCCTTACTTCAATAACATAATCCTTACAGCCGATCAGCGCCTCAGCGCATTTCTTCTTTATAAGCCCCTTTACCACGTCTATATACTCTGCGGTAACCGCCACATCCTCACCGGTTCTGAAATCCTTTACCCATTGTCTGCGGATCAGGTCGGAAGACTCAAGCACATGCATAAGATAAAACCGGGCCCCTTCCTGCTTCGCCAGGTGAGCCGCCGCTGCTGAAGGGGCGTCACAAACATCTACTGAATCTGAAGCTGTTAATATCTTCTTAAACATAGATATTCCTCCTTTCTCAATCTTATTGATAACTAATCTAAACCGTCATCGGGCTCTTGCCCGAAAGGCGATCCCACAGCGGGATCGCCTTTGTCTCTAATCCATATTATTTAGTATAGGGCAATAGATAATAAAATTACAACTCTCTTTTGCTGTAATATGATTTATAATGTCTCCCCTAAACACCAAATGGAGCAGTCAGCATGTTTGTTATCCGTTATCCGTTAACCGTTGTCCGACATTTTCTTTCGGTAAACGGTCAACTGTGAACGGCAGACCAGCTTCATGTTAATCGCTGATGGCTGAAAGCGTGAAGACGGAAACGGTAGTTTCCGGGTGAACACTAACTAACAGAGGTCATACTTATAGGATTCCAGCGTACCATCGGGGAAAAACGAGGCCCACGCCCCGGCTTTGAGTAACGCCCCCTGAAAAAGCGTATCTTTCGCCAGATAACATCGCTTTAAGCGGCCGTTATCGTGAAATCCTACCCAGGCCCGGCTCTTACAGGGAATCCCCTGGAACTCCGTATCCAAGGCCAATTCACAGGCTGAAAGTCGCCCGTTTTTATGGAAAAGTACAAACGTGGCAGCCCGGGCCGGAACGCATTGAATTACCTGATCACCGGATAGATAACACCTGAGCAGGTTTCCATTGTCGTGTAAATTTACCCTGGTATCCATTCGGCATGAAACACTGTGGATAGCGGCATCAGCGGCTAAGACACAAGCGGAAAGGCTGCCGGTGTCATAAAACCATGCCCAGTTATCCGCACAGCAGGGAACATCCCGGATAGTTTTGTCCTGTACCATATAACAACCTGCGAGGCGCCCATTATCATGGAATAATATCCGTGTTCCCGCCTCAAAGGGGATGCCCTGGATCAGCGCCGGCCCTGAAAGTTCGCCGTAAACCAGCGCGCCATCTCCCCTCATCTCTATATTTGTCCCGGCACGGCACGGAATGCCCTGAATCAGCGTATGGCGCGCCGGAATGCATCTTTTCAGACGTCCGCTCATCCAGAATTCTATATCACTGCCGCCGCGGCACAAAATATCCTGCACGGTTGCCTCCTGAGCCAGTCTGCCCCGCCACAGCCGGCCATCTTCTTGAAGCTCGGCCCTTGCACCGCCCCTGATGGGCACCCCGTCAAGGCTGATATCTTCATCAGGTTCGCAGCGCCACAACCAGCCGTTTTTGTGAAATTCGATCTTTGTGCCGGCACGGCAGAAAATACCCTGCACTGCCGTGTCCTGCGCGAGATCACAACAGGCAATCCTGTTCCCATTTATAAAATTAACCCGTGATCGGGCATTACAGGGGACATGGACAGACATATCGTTCATCGTCCTGTAATCTCAGGGAATTAAAATGCCGTTCTCATTAAATTTGACCGGCGGGGCGGCAGATGATGGAACACCCTGGACATTTACCTCCCGGAATGGAGTGCCGCCCGCCAATCTACCATTGCTATGAAACCAGATGAGTGAGCCGCCCTGGCATGGAATACCCTGAACAGTGACATCCTTAGCCAGGGTTCCGGCAGAAAACTTACCGTCTTCATAAAACCATACCCGGCTCCGGGCCTGACACGGAATATCCTGAATAACCGTATCCCCGGAAAGATCGCAGGCCGACAGCCTGCCGTCGGCAAAAAAACAGATATCGGTTCCAGGGTTGATCGGGATGCCCTGGATACTGATTTTTTCAGAAAGTTCGGACCGGAACAACGCACCATTTTCGTGGAAAATGATCAATGCGCCACCCCGGCAGGAGATACCGCCAAACCGGAGATCTTTTGACAGCCGGCACACGTGGAGTTGCCCGTTCCTATGGAATTCCAACTCCGCTCCCCCCTGGCAGGGAACGCCATGAACCAGAGTATTTTCCGATAGAAGGCAGCGCCATAAGTAGCCATCTTCGTGGAACCCGATTACCGTGCCTGCATGAAAATACACGTCCTGAATGACAGCAGCCGTAGAGAGTTCACAGATCTTCAGGAATCCGGTATCAGGGAAGGTAACCCGGGTCTCTTCTTTACATGGAATTTCCCGCTGCATAACCCTATTTCTTGACAAAGACTTGTATTTGACAAAGAGTTATAGCATAAGGTACAAAGGTTATCAGATTCTTATGCTCAGCAAAGGCCTGATGAAAAAAAAGACCTTACCCCTTCCGCCTCTCCATATCATAGCCTACTCGGATTCTGACCCCGTCGTGGAGCGAAGACCGTTGTGGGGAGATTACTGGCTAAAGGAGTATCTGAGCGGCGAATTCAAAAAATTAAATTATCCTTTAACTCAGACAAGCCCAGAGGTATTGCTGCACCTCTTCGGAAAACCTCTTGAGGCCTTGCCGGAGGGCGCCCATAAAATCCTCTGGCACCACAGCCATCCCGACTGGATCACTCCCCGGATTCTTTCTCATTACCACAAAATATATTGTGTCTCCAGACCTTTTATAGGCAAACTAAAACAAATGGGGTTTGAGGCGGAATGGTTGATGATTCCCACCCAGGCCCGGCCTGTTCAATGTCCCAAGATATACGACATTGTCTTTGTCGGCAACGCACGCCGCGACGGCGTCAGGCGGGCCATTCAAGAGCTTGCCGATAGTCCTTACCATATCAAGGTCTGGGGAACAGGCTGGAATGGTCTTATCCCTGATAAGTGGCTGGCCGGCAGCTATTATGCAAACCAGGATATTAATAAACTGTATGCGGCCGCAAAGATAGTGGTAAACGACCACCATGAAGACATGCGCCGCGAAGGCTTCATAAATCCACGCATCCTGGATGTGCTGGCCAGCGGCAGTCTGGTTATTTCAGACTACGTCACCGGGATGGAAGATATATTCGAAGATTCCATACCTGTTTACCGCTCCCCGGATGAGCTAAGGTCATTGGTAAAAAAATATCTATGCGATAATGCGGCCAAAAAAAAATTGATAGAAAAAGGCCGGCAAATAGCTGTAAAATTTTCTTATAGCAAGGCCGCAGTACCTATTGTCAAACACATAGAAGATAATGTACTATCCGAAGTACAGGGAATCCGCATAAAGGGCAGTTGATATATGGATATTACGGTTGGTGAACTGGTTGTTCGCTATTTGCAAAAACTGGGTGTCACGCATGTATTCGGGATCCCGGGAGCCCATATCCTGCCCGTATTTGATAAACTCTATGACTCCGATATCAAGACCATATTGACGAAACATGAGCAGGGCGCAGCTTTTATGGCCAGCGGTTATGCGCGGTGCTCGGGCAAAATAGGCGTCTGTATCGCCACTACCGGCCCCGGAGCCACAAATCTGGTAACCGGGATAGCCAACGCCTTCATGAACGGTACGCCTGTCCTGGCTATTACCGGAGAGACCCCCACCTATTCATTCGGCAAAGGGGCCTTACAAGAAAGTTCAGGCGAAGGCACTGCCGTTAATCAAAATTATATATTTAGAGGAGTCACAAAATATCATAAGCTCGTCCAGCGAATCGACTACTTACCGCATGTCTTGAGATCCGCTACCAGCGCCCTTTATGCTGCTGTACCCGGTCCGGTCCTGTTGAGCTTTCCTTACAACGTCCTTCGTGAAAAGGTAGATGCTGATATCCTCGAAGATATAGAAACCGGCAAAAGCAGGAGTTCGGCCGAAGACTGCGCCATTCCCTTAGAGGGCATATTGGAATTGGTGAGGAAGGCAGAATACCCCGTTGTTATCGCCGGTTACGGCGGTGTGTCTTCCCTGGCCGAAGGAGAAATATCTAATTTTTGTGCCCGGCTAAATATTCCCGTCACTACCAGCCTCAAGGCGCGGGGGGTCATTTCAGAGACTAACGATTTATCTTTGGGCGTCCTGGGTATAACATCTAAAGAATTGGCTTATCGCTACATAACCGAGAAAGCTGACCTTCTTATCTTTCTTGGGGTCAGTTTCGGAGAAAGGACGAGCTACAACTGGAAGCCTGCCCTATTAAACGGGAAGAAGATTATCCAGGTGGACATCAATCCAGCCCAACTGGAAAAAACCTTTGAAGCCGATCTGGCTATTTGCTGCGACATAAAGAAAGTGTTAAATAAATTGGAAGGAGCCCTTAAGGCCAACCCCATAGAACCTAAGGATACCTCTTATCTCCCCTATTACCGGGACCAATACAGCCACTCTACGCTGAATGATGAGGATTTTTCATTGATCAGCTACTTCCTTGCCAAACTCCACGAACATCTGAACGGTAATGCTGTTATCTTTGACGATAACATAATATACATGCAGCACTACGTTAACCTTACAAAGAACCGGTGTTACTTCCCGAATTCAGGCATTTCATCTCTAGGGCACGCGGTCCCGGCGGCTATAGGAGCCAAACTCAGCGCCTCCAAACCGACCCTCGCCATTCTGGGTGACGGCGGATTCCAGATGTGTTGCATGGAGCTTATGACCGCGGTTAATTATCAGATACCGGTCACAGTCATTCTTCTTAATAACTCATCTCTGGGCCTGGTCAGGAAAAATCAATACTATAACTATAACGGCCGGTACATAGCCTGTGACTTCATAAATCCTGATTACGCCTGTCTGGCCAGGGCCTTCGGCATTAATTACGGACGGGTGGCCTCAAACCGTGAGGCCGATATGGTCATTGAACAGACAGATTTCCCGAATGGGATTAACCTCATCGAAGTCATGATGAACAAGGATGGATTTCCCACGTACTCGTCGGGAAGATAGACGGCGGTACACAAAAACAAGACATGGAGTCGATTTTGTCTCAGAAAACTCTTTTTAAGAATATAAATATCCTTTTTAAGGAAAGGGCCGGCGCTATGGCTATCCCGGCCCTTGCGGATAAATTTTGGTCGCTGACCGATGGACTGAATAATAATGGCGGAGTTTGCCGGAACATAAGACCAATCGCGACTATCTATGAAGGGGCCTTACTCGCCCTTGAAACATACACGGCGGAGACTGGATTTAAAGCAAGTTTATTAACCTTACATAAAGATATATTTCGGGAACTGGAAAATTTACTGGCCCTGCAACAAACCATTGAACGCCACTCATTTCTGGTCGTCATACCCGTAGCCGACCGGCCTGCTATGCTCAAAAATTGTCTGGAGAGTATATTGCGGCAGTGTGCCGATTTCGGCTACGGAGGGAAAACAGTTGATAATATAACCGGAACGCAGACCTATGCCAAGATCAGCGCGCTGATTATCGACGACAGCAAAGATAGGGCAAATATCAATGCCCACAAGGCCATGGCCGGGGATATAACCAGGGCCGGGCTTCATACTCATTATATAGGCCTTGCCGAACAATCCGGCGTGGTAAGCGAACTTCCGGAGAGTCTCCGGAAAGACTTAAAACATATCATAGGAGGCTGTGCTGACGGCGTACGGCCGCACAAAGGGGCCTCTGTCACCCGGAACATAGCCTACCTATGGATAACCAGGCATCTAAAAGCCCATCCGGAAAAGACCCTGATTTATTTTATCGATAGTGACGAGGAATTTGCCGTCAAGGTAAAGACAGAAAACGGATCCGCTGATATAAACCCGATTAACTACTTTTACTGGCTGGATAAGTTGTTTACCTCTGAGGACATAGAGATTCTGACCGGTAAGGTGGTAGGCGACCCGCCTGTCTCGCCCGCGATCATGATTAATACCTTCCTGGACGATGTGCTTCTGTTCTTCAAACAAATATCCGGTTGCAGTGCGGATGATCCCTGTATTTTTCACGGCACACCATCGTCCAGGCACAGCCCGGCTCACTATAATGATCTGGTTAAAATGTTCGGATATAAATCCCCGGCACAGGCCTGTCCTTACCCTTGCCCCATTAAAGGCAAACACACCATTGGCGATGCCTTCAAAGAGTTTTCAGAAAAGATAAA
>Ga0068714_10002728_pt1 | contig 22195 bp, 19 predicted proteins | sample MTBNYHSulfiMetaG_FD_62988 | JGI IMG/M metagenome (GOLD analysis project Ga0068714, IMG submission 62988) | Enrichment culture microbial communities from rom New York Harbor, USA that are MTBE-degrading - MTBE-NYH (New York Harbor Sulfidogenic)... | ecosystem: Environmental > Aquatic > Marine >... | reverse complement strand
GCGCTCCATCACCGAATAGCCGTATTCGATCCCATAGCCCAGCGCGCCCACGGTCGGGTCCATCAGAATCCGGTCCAGCGATAGGCCCATGTCGCTGATCAGGATGTTGAGCTGCTTGGCCAGGTTCACGTCCATGGCCGTACGAGCACTCACCAGATGGTCATTGGCCAGGGCAGCGGCCACAATCGTGCGGTAGTTCTTGTCTTCGCAGATGCCCAGGACGATGCGCTCACCCTTGGCCGCCTCAGCCACTGGGACGAGCAACTCATTATCGAGCTCGCTCTGGCCGGGGCCGAAGACGATGAGGGGCAGACTGCTGGCCTCCAGCACTGCCTTGACGGCTTTCACCGCCGCCTCGGGTGTGTTGGGGTTGCCGTCGGGGTCGTTGAGGCTGAGCGAAAGCTGGAGCAGATCGGCACCGGCCTCCTCCGCAGCCTTGGCCCAGGTGGCTGGGTCTTTCATCGCATCACCCCAGAACTTCACCAAAACCGGCGACCAGTCCTCCGGCGGATAATCCTTGATCTCGAGGGCGATCACCGGTGGGTTGGGCGCTTCGGCTTCGAAGTGCATGAACGGCAAGGCCGTCTGGCCGCCAACGGTGATCGTGTGGCCACGCGTGCCGCCCTGCTCCGCAGTGGCGCCAATCGTGATGGTCTTGACACTACCCGGCCACTTGTCTTTTGGGATCTCAACTGCCATGGTCTACTCCGTTGCTATCAGCTCTGATCGTGATTTCCGATATTTCTACGGCGGGCTTCATCCCGTCGCTTGATGAACTGCTCGATAGGCGTCTGGCGATCCGCCTTGATGCCCAGGTCGCGCAAGTCTTCTCCCTCGCGCAGGGCGATGTGCCGCAAGATGTGCTTGCAAGAGAACACGGCAGCAGGATACTCAACGCCGCCAGCATGGTGGGTCAAGAACAGCACGCGCTGGCCTTGATCGAGCATGAACTGCGCCGCGGCGGCCAGGGGGATATCCGGCGGAGCCTGGGGCAAGCCTTCATGCATAACCTCTTCAGCGGTGAGCGACTTAGGCTCGCCGTGGGCGTAAGCCTCAAGCAGCTCCTTGCGGCCAACGATGCCGACCGCGTGCCCCTCCATATCCAAGACCACGATAGCCTCAAGGTCCTTCTCCAGCAAGGCACGCGCTAAATCCGGCACCGGATCATCCGGCGCACAGGTCATCACCCCCACGGTCATCAGATCGCGCACCAGCCTGGGCTCAGTTTGAGGCGTATCGGTCATGGCTCCTTCTAAACGCTATCGATGAAGCCTTTACAGCATCGGGTCCATCAATAACGCGGGGTGATTGTGCTCTTCCAGCCAGGCCATCAGGTCTTCCACCGAGGAGACGTTGCGCTCATCGGCTATGCGGCTGATCAGATCGGGATCCTCTTCCCGTTCAGCCACGGCCTGCATCTCTTCAGCCATACTATCCTTCAAGAAACTGCTCATCCACACCACGCGCTTGAAGCCGCCGTCCGCCGATATGAACTTGGGGCTGATGAGATAGTACTTGCCCACGCCCATCACGCCAGGGGTTTGCAGCCCGCCGCCGGCGATGCCGGCCAGGGTGCTGAAGGTCATGCCCGCCGGGGTCATGCTGGTATCCTCGCGGCTGACCACCATCACGCCGTTGGCCTCGGGGATCAGCATGACGATGCACTCGAAGCAGCCGCAGGCCGTCATGGGATTCTCCATGATGGAATACATGGCGACTTCATCGACCACGCCGTGGGAGCCCACTTTGGCGTAATCGTTGGTGCCTTCCCAGTAGCCTTTCACCGGATCGATCAGCTTGCCAAGCTTGATGGGCTGATTGGGGCCGGTGGGATTGATGTTGAAAGAGGCCTTGCAGTCCAGCCAGTTGTAAGCGCCGCACAAGCCCAGGCGCTCGGGGCTGACGATGCAGACGTGATCGGGGGCGAAGGACTGGCACAGCGTGCAAGAGTAGAACTCATCGACGGCGTCGTCGGTGAGATCGGCCAAACGCTTGTTGCGGAAATCGTAAGCCTCACGGGCCATTTCGAGCCACTTCTCGATCTCCTTCGGCTCGGTGTAGATGGTGACCTGCACCTTGTCCACGATAGCGCCGAAATCGTCGTGGTAGCGAGCGTGTAGGATCTTGCCGAAATGCTCGAGGTTGAAGCCCTTATCCACAGCCGTCTTGGAGACACGAATCCAGGTGATATCACGCTGGCCGATGTGCTGCACGCCGGAAGCGCCGTTGACGAAGTAGTGGATCTGGCGCTCGAGCACCGGCTCGAAGTCCTCCTGCATGGAACGACCGGCCACCTCGACGACGATGCCCATGTCCATGCTGCCGCCTTCCTCGACGCCCTCGAAGTCAGTGCCGACGACTTCCACCTTACCGTCGGTGACCTCATCCAGGTCGACCATACGCAGATACTCGAAGGCACGTGAATTCTTGCCGCCAAACTCAATGCGCATGTCGGCGCGGCGCACCACCTCGCCCTCGAAGGCCGAGCCGTAAGGCACCGGCACGGGCACATCGGCGACCTTGACCTTGACGCCACGCACCTCGATGCATTTCTGCACCAGGCGCTCGGCGCGTTCCAGGTCATCCTCGCCGTCGATGCGGTCGAAGGGCATGCTGACGACGTGCTCGTAGGTGGTCACGCCGGTGGGCAGGATCTCGGGGATCACGGTATCAGCGATCACCGGGAAGCCGAAGTTGATGGCGCCCGCCGCGGCGGCGTATTTCAGGTCGTCGACCTCGCCCAAAGCCAGGACGAAGGCGAAGACGCGCTCGCGGTTGTAGAGCAGGATATCACGGGCCTGGCCAGCCTTCAAACCACCGAAGGTCAACGCCGAACGCGTGGCAAAGCCCAGAGCGTAGATGGCGCTGAGGGTATCGGTGCCAAAGGGCACGGTATAGGTATCGTAGCCCAGTTCGACGCCCTCCTCCAGCAACTGGTGGATGATGCTGCGCCCATTGACGTTGCCAGAGAGGAAGGTCAAGATATTGCGGCGCTGGAGCTCGCGCACGATCTTCACGGCGACCTCATTGGACTTGGCGGCGCCCACAATGGCGGCAAAGCCCGGCATACGCCCATCGACCAACTGGATGCCCCAGGAGCGCAGCTGGATGTCGTCGATGGGGCCATTAAGGTTACCATCGACGCCATTACCGCCGGCCCCATTATCGGGGCTAGTGAACGAAGTGCCCCCCGCCAATTGCATCCCGGCCAGCGACTCGGGCTGCAAGTCGTAAGCAAAGCGAATGGCTTCGATGGCCTCGGCGGCCAGCAAGGTCGCCATGCCGCAGTCCAGGGTCTCGCCAAGGTAGGGGGTCCAGCGATTCTTGGCAGGCAGGGGGTGCAGAAGAGAGCGGGCGTGCTGCAAGACAGGCTCGAGCTGGCCCAGAGTCTCTACCGGGATCTCAGTCATGCCGTAGATGAGCGGGAGGTAGTAGGCCGTATTGGGGAACGCCACTTTGGTATCCGCCCCCTTTTCCTCCAGGGCCTTGCCGAGCATCAGTTCAGCTTCGGTCACCAGGGCATTGGCACCGCGAATGGCACGGTTAGCAATGTAACGCGACATTTTCCCTATACCTCCTAACTCTTTACCTGGCCATAGATGGCGGCGCGCCGCTCGACCAGAGGCAGGGCCTCTAATTCGAGCATGCGGTCGTCGCCACTCTGCCCGAAGCGCTCCGGATCGTACTCCGGCAAGCCCAGGGCGGCCCGTTTCTTATCAATGTGCTCGAGGGTGGCCTTGACCATGTCGTCCGGGTCGGGGATGAAATCCATCTTGCCACCGTACAGGTTTTCCCAGCCCTCGCTGATGAAATGAGAGACGAGATCGCTATCGGAAACCCGATCGGGCATACCGCTCACCGGAGAACTGCCGCCGAAGATCACGTAAGCCCCAGAGGCCACACAATAGGTGCCGATGGAGAGCGCTTTTTCGCTCATCCACTCCGGCGCCAGACCAACAGCCGGGATTTCATCGATATCGTCGCCCAGACCGCCTTCTTCCACCATCTGGCTGAGCACGGTCAGAATGCGGGTGTTGTCCACGCAGGAGCCCATGTGCAGCACGGGGGGGATACCCACCGTTTCACAGATCTCGCGCAACCCTGGGCCGACTTGATCGAGCCCGGCCTCGCCAAGCATCAAGCCTTCCTTAGCGCTAGCGATGGCGCCACACCCGGTCTCCACGATGAGCACGTCCTGCTTGAGCAGCTCCTTGGTGACGTGGGTGTGCAAGTAGTCATGCCGGCTGCGAGCGTTGTTGCAGCCAACGATGGCGGCCACGCCGCGGATGCGCCCGGACATGATAGCGTCGTTGAGTGGGCGGAAAGAGCCGCGATAGCTGCCGCCGAGCATGTAGTTGATGTATTCGTGGGAGAAGCCCGGGACCAAATCTTCCCGAATATCAGGGATGCGCGTCTCGCCGCGATTCTTGTAATTGTCCACACCGGCGCGCAGGATCTCTTTGGCAATAGTCAGGGCTTTGTGCTCATCAAACTCGATGTGGGTGGCGCCCTTGATCTTGACCTTGGGGGAGGTTGTGACGATCTTGGTGTGGAAGTTCTCCGCCAGGGCAACCAGGGCCTGCATGATGCACTGCACATCGACTACCATGACATCCACCGCCCCGGTCAAGATGGCCAATTCCTGTTGCAGGAAGTTGCCGGCGGCAGGGATACCCTGGCGCATCAAGATCTCGTTGGCCGTGCAGCAGATGCCAGAGAGGTTCACTCCGTTAGCACCGGCTGCTTTGGCGTACTCGATGATCTCAGGGTCTTGTGAGGCCGCTACGATCATCTCGCTCAAGGTCGGCTCGTGGCCGTGCACGACCACGTTGACCATGTCGTCCTTCAAGACGCCCAAATTGGCTTGGCCGAGCACCGGAGCCGGGGTGCCAAACAGGATATCGGAGATGTCGGTGGCGATCAAACTGCCGCCCCAGCCATCACCGACGGCCGTGCGAACGGCGTGCTGCAGGATATGTTCAGCGTCTTGATCGTCGCCAATGTGGGTGCGGTGTAATGATTCGACGATCTCGCGATCCACGCCGCGCGGCACCACGCCGGTTTCCTTCCACACTTTCTGGCGCTTTTGAGGCGCCCGGCGCAGCAAAACCAGCTCTCCTTTCTGCTGGCCGAATTGCGCCGAGTACAGGTCTGCCAGATCGTTAGCGATTTCTTCGGGCGAGCGTCCCTCAATGGGGATGTCGTACAAGGCTGCAATAGTGCGCAGCTTGGCGACATCGCGGATTACATAGCCCTCGGCCTCACCGTTGGCGACCGCCTTTAGCACAAAAGCCATATCGCGGCCATGATCGGAGTGCGCCGCCGCACCGGCGGAGATGGCACGGATCAAGTTGCGCGCCTGGACGGTGTCGATGGTGGCGCCACATACGCCGGTCTGTCCATCCTTGGTCAGCCGGCAGGGGCCCATGCCGCATATCTTGCAGCACATCCCGGCGCTGCCGATGTTGCAGGGGGCCATGTCATCAGCACGGCTGAACGCGGTGCTAACGCCCAGTTCTTCAGCGCGAATGAGCATCTCCTGCGCTGCAGGATCGATGCTTCGTTCTTCAGGAGTACGTTTTTCTTTTGCCATATCGCTACCCTCAATCCACTAGTCCACTACCTGTTTGATGGTTCCAATACCTGGGCAGGGCCACAAAGGACGGCCCTGATAGCTCACCTTCTGGCCAAAACCTATCACCCCACGGGTTTGCGTGAAGCTCTCGGTATGCCGGAAGAAGGTCTCATCTTTGCCGTTGCCGCCTTCTTCAGTGCGTTCGACGGCTACCGGCAGGTCGCCGAGATAGCCGCCCTCTTCGAGGGCGCTCTCAATCTTCTTCTCATCGACCTTGCTTTCATCCGCCCGCACTTCCAGAACCTGAAAAGCGCTGCTGGCGTAGACATCCTCCACGCCCGGCATATCCAGCAATATCCGCCGGACTTCCATAACGTGGTGATCTCCGTACATTGCAGGGAGATCGAACGTGAACGTCTTCATGGGCACCTTCCTTTCAGCCAACTCTGAGTTTGTATGGACAATTATTCCAAGCGATCATTGATTCCTGGCAGCCGCCAACTGCACGCGCACGAAGCCCAGGCGCTCCATGGTCGCCTTGGCGATCTGGCTCATCAAAACGTAGGCCATTTGCGGATCGGCATCGCACAGGTCACATAACTCGGCGGCATCGATCTTGATGGCCTTGCCCGCTTTGGTCACCTTGGCGGTAGCGGTCAGCGTGCGCTGCTGCTCGATCGCGGCAGATAAACCGAAAGGCTCTCCGGGGTTAATCTCGCCGACCAGAAACTCTTTGTGCAGGCTAGGGTCGTGCTCGTCCTGCACTTCGTAGTAAAGCTCGAGGCTGCCGGCGATCAGCAGATAGAGCGCCGCGGCGGGCTCCCCGCTCTCGAAGACGATCTCGCCGCCATCAAGGTCGACCTCTTCGGCCATCATGGCGATCTTCTTAAGCTGCGCTCCATCCAGTTTCCCGAAAAAAGGATAACGGCGTAAAAGTTCAGGTGAAATCATAGCTCCCTTCCCTCAGGCGTTTGTTGGCTCAGCAATTGGCACACCACGCGGGTCGCCTGGGGGATTGCTCCGGCAACCGGCGGCGTGAACGTTTCGGAGAAATCGTGCACTTTCTGCGATTCGATAGCCACGACCTCGATCTCGTCGGGCAGGTCTACGCCCATAGCGCGCCCGGTTTCCAGAGCGGTGAACAGCGAGGTATCGTGGGCCGAGGAGGTATGACCAGCGGAAGGATTGGGCAACTGCTCGATGGGGAAGCAAGTCACCGTCCCCACCTCCCCGCCCCCGCCGTACATCGAGTCGATGATGATGACCCGGTCGTAGCCCACCAGGCGTTCCATCAAGCGGACACCGCCAACCGACAAGCAAGCGACCTCCACGTCCGAGCCGTTCAACTCCCGGCGGACCGCTTCAGCCACCGTCCAGCCAACCCCGTCATCCCCCAGTATCGGGTTGCCTAGTCCGACCACCAATGTTTTTCTGCTTGCCATATCCAATTTGTCCGCTTTAGTGGCCTTCCCGGAACATCGGTCTTATCCGAGTATCCCGGGAAGGCTTTTTAGCGATCAGCAATTCTGGCGCAACGTCTCTGTTACAGCACCATCAGCATCCCTGATGACCACCTCCAGTGGCATCTGACCGGGCAGCGAGTGGGTCGCGCAAGCGTAGCAAGGATCGTAGGAGCGAAAAGCCATCTCGACCTTGTTGAGCAGCCCCTCGGTGACCACGGTTCCCTTATGGATCAGCCCTTTGGCGGCCGACTTGACCGACATCGAGATAGGAGCGTTGTTGTTGGTCGTCCCCACGATCAGGTTGACCTTGGTGAGGATGCCGTTGTCATCGCTCCAGTAATGATGGGTCAGCGTGCCGCGCGGCGCCTCGACGCAGCCCACACCCTCATCGGGCTTTTCGGTGATGGGAGTGCGCACGTTGGGGTCGGTGATCTCTTTATCGGTGATCAACTCGACCATGCGTTCGGCGGCGTAAAGCAGCTCGACCAGGCGCGCCCAGTGAGCGGCCAGGGTATGGTGCACCGGCTGGTAGCGGCCGTTGACCTTCTTGCTTCCGAGAGTCTCGTACATCTTCTCGAAGGCTTCCTGGGCCTTGGGCGTGGCCATGCCGTCGGAGGCATTCAGGCGAGAGAGCGGCGTCGCACAATACACACCGCTGTCCTTTCCATCCACCAGGCCCTTCCAGCCAATCTTCTTCAGGTAGGGGAATTTCAAGTAGGACCACGACTCGACGTGCTCGGCGATGTGCTCGCGGTATTCGCTGGGATGGTATTTGGCGAATTCTTTCCCTTCCGGATCGACCACCCGGATCATGCCGTCGTAGAAATTGACGTGATTGTTCTCGTCCACCGTACCCATGTAATAGACCTGATGGGTGTAAGCATCCGAGAGAATCAGGTCAACGTAGCCCTGATTACCCAGCACCACGTCCTCGAAGATCTTGAGGCTGAAAAGAGCGAAGTCGATGTTCTCCTTGGCGATGGCTTCGATCTCCTGGCGCTCCTCCTCGGTGATCGCCTTGCTCCAGCCACCGGGCAGCCCGGCGACGGGATGCACGCCGCGCCCGCCGACCATCTCGATCACGTGATGGTTGCGATGGCGGCAAGCGATGACCTGCTTGCCGATATCCACACCCACCTTGTGGATCACGCCCAGGATGTTGCGTTCGGCGGCCGGCGCTTCAGGGCCGACCACGAAATCTGGTGCGCCCAAAGCGTAGAAGTGCACGGTGTGATCGGCGCAGTAGAAAGCCGAGTAGAACATCTCGCGCAGTTTCTTAGCCGCAGAGGGCGGATCGACGTGGAAAAGCGCATCCAGGGTCTTTGTAGAGGCCATGTGATGCGCTTCGGGGCACACACCGCAGATACGCTGGGTGATGCGCGGCATCTCCTCAGCGGCGCGGCCGACACAGAATTGCTCGAAACCGCGCAGCTCCGGCACCTGGAAGTAGGTGTTGGCGACCTCGCCTTCCTCATTGAGGAAGATCTCGATCTTGCCGTGCCCTTCTAGTCGGGTGATGGGGTCAATGCTAATGCGTTTCACTGCGCCCCTCCTTTATGGCCGTCTCCGTTCACTTTGGCACGCTTCAAGATGGATCTGGCCATACTGAAGCGGTAGAAGGTTCCGGCCGGGTCGGGAATGGTATCGAGCACCTCTTCCAACTTGCGGTTGATCTCGTCTTCGCTCTCGCCAGGCTTGCCGACGTCGATCACAGAGGCGATGGCGGTGAGCATGCGAGCGCCGTGGTCTTCCACCCCCTCCAGCGGGCCGTAGCAGCCACGGCAGCCCATGCCCACCTTGGGGCACAGGGCGCCACAGCCGCTGCGAGTGGCCGGGCCCATGCAGATCATCCCTTGCTCGAGCAGACAAATCTCTGGATCGGGGGTGATCTCGTAGGGACGATAGAAACGCTCGATGATCTTTTCACTTTTGACGCGTTCGCATTCCTCACAGAGCGCCACGTTGCCCGCCCCGATGATCGAGCCGGGCGGGGGCAGTTCGGCGCCCTGGGTGAGCGCGGCGACCACCGCCTGGAGCACCGCCCAGATCTGGTGGGGCTCCGGCGGGCAGCCGGGGATGGTGTAATCCACCTCCACCACGTCGCTGAGCGCTTTCACCGTGTTGTAGAACTCGGGCAGATATAGCTCGCCCTCCGGCACTTCGGTCACGGTCTGGGGCAGCACGCCGTCGGGGTTATCGGTGGAAGGATTATCAAGATAGGCGGCCTTGAAGGTCGCCTCTTTGGATGTGAAGTTGGAGAGCGCCGGGATGCAGCCCTCGTAGGCGCAGGAGCCGAAGGCCACTAACACCTTAGATTTCTTGCGCAGCAAGTGGGCGATCTCTTCGTTCTCGGAGGTGCGGATGGCGCCGTTGAACAGGCAGATATCGATGTAGCCATCGGGGTAGTTGCGCACGTCCTCATACTTGAAGTCGGCGGCTACCGGCCACAGGGCGATATCGAACACCGCGTCAACGTCGAGGATGTGCTCGCCGATATTGAGCACGGCGATCTCGCAGCCTCCACAAGAGGCGGCCCAGTACATGCCGAATTTGGGTTTGCCGTTCTCGCTCATGCGCTTACCTCCTCTCCGACGATTTCCGCTGCCGGGATGGCATGAGCGCTGCCGTTGGAGGCGACTCCCGCCCAGTCCAGCGGGCCAAGCGCTCGCACAGCCTCGACCATATCGGTGATCTCCTGGGCCAAGTGAACGCCCTCGGCGGCGCTGGCCCAAACCAGTCTGACTCGCTCAGGTTCGATGCCCATCTGCGCCAGCACGCGCTTGAGCAGTGCGAAGCGGCGCAAGGCCTTGAAGTTCTGCTCCAGGTAGTGGCATTCGCCGGGGTGACAGCCAGTGATCATCACCCCATCGGCCCCACCTTGCAAAGCCTTGAGCACGAACTCGGGGGATAGGCGTCCGGAGCACATCAGGCGGATCAAGCGGATGTTGGGGGGATATTGCTTGCGCGATGTGCCGGCCAGATCGGCGGCGCGATAGCTACACCAGTTGCAGGTAAAGCCGATAATCAGAGGCTCAAATTGTTCTGTCATCGTCTCATTCTCCTATCACGCCGGCACTCTCTCGGCTTCGGTGACCGCGCCGTGGCCGTTGGCGACGTTGAGCATCAGCAAGCCGTTCAACTGGGCCAGAACCTGCTCGTTGCTGAACTGCGTGCCGGTGATGGCGTTCGACGGGCAGGCCGCCACACAAGTGCCACAACCCTGGCACAGCGCGGCGTTGATCACGGAAACCTTCTTTTCCTCGTCAAAGGAGATGGCGTTGAACGGACACAGGTTGTTGCAGATGCGGCAGCCGGAGCAGCGCTCCTCGATCACGCTGGCGCGCACCGGCTCGAGTGCGATCTCGCCTTGCTGGATGCGCCCAAGAACGCGAGCGGAGGCCGCCGCGCCCTGCGCCACACTGGCCGGGATGTCCTTCGGCCCTTGCGCCACGCCGGCGATGAAAATGCCCTCGGTCATCGTAGCAACCGGGTCAAGCTTGGGGTGCTTCTCGATGAACCAGCCGTTGGCGCTGCACGAGATGCCGAACTTGTGGGCCACCTCTTTCGAGTCGTGGCGCGGCTCCAAGCCAGCAGCCAGGACGACCATGTCCACCGGGATGCGCCGCTGCTTGCCGATCAAGGTATCTTCAGCCTGAACGATGAGCTTCCCCTCTTCACCGGGCATGCGGGCAGCGTCGGTTACCTCGGCCACCCGGCCACGGACGAAGTGGGCACCCTCCTCCAAGACACGCTGGTAGAACTCATCGTAATCCTTGAAGGCCGTGCGCATGTCGATGTAGAAGTTGTACACTTCCGCGCCGGTGCGCTCCTCCACCAGATGGGCAAACTTCAAGCTGGCCATACAACAGATCACCGAACAGTAATTGTTGTAATTCTTATCGCGACTGCCCACACAGTGAATGATAGCCACCGATTCAGGCTTGGTGACACCATCCCGCAGCACGATCTCGCCATTGGTCGGGCCAGCAGCGTTGCACATGCGCTCGAACTCCAGGCTGGTGAAGACGTTCGCCAGCCGCCCGTACCCGTACTGGGAGATCCTGCGGGCATCGAAGAGATCGAAGCCAGTCGCCAGGATGATGTTGCCCACCTCGACCTGGATGACCTCGTCCTCTTGCTCGAAATCGATCGCGCCGGTAGGGCAGAACTTCTCACAAGCCTTGCACGTGCCTTTCTCAAAATAGGTACAGTTATCCACGTCTATGACCGGATACTTGGGCACGGCTTGCGGGAATGGCGTGTAGACCGCTTTGCGATACCCCAGCCCGGCCTCGAAGACCTCATCCACCACTTTCTTGGGGCACTTCTCCTCACAGATGCCGCAGCCGGTGCACAGGTCGGTGTTCACGTAGCGGGCCTTCTTGCGGATGGTCACGGTGAAGTTGCCCACGTAGCCATCCACCTGTTCGACCTCGCTCCAGGTGAGCAGATTGATATTGGGATGCGAACCCACCGTGGCCATCTTGGGGGTGAGGATGCAGGCAGCGCAGTCCAGGGTCGGGAAAGTCTTATCGAACTGGGCCATGTGCCCGCCGATGGAAGGCTCTCGCTCGACCAGATAGACCGGATAGCCGCTATCGGCGATCTCCAGGGCAGCCTGAATACCGGCGATGCCGCCGCCCACTATCAAGGTGCTGGAGTGGATGGGGACATGCAGGGGTTCAAGCGGCTCGTGGAGCGCTACCCTTTCCACCCCGCCCGAGATAATGGCCTTGGCCTTCTGGGTAGCGACGGCTTTATCCTTGTGCACCCAGGAGACATGCTCGCGGATGGATACCAGTTCGCACAGGTATGGATTGAGGCCGGCGCGCTGGCAAGCGGTGCGGAAGGTGCCCTCGTGCAGGTGGGGGGAGCAAGCCGCCACCACCACCCGGGTGAGGCCTTCTTTCTCGATATCATTCTCAATCAGTTCTTGACCGAGCGTGGAGCACATGAATTTGTTATCCCGGGCAATCACCACGCCGCGATCTTTAAGCGCCTCTCTAGCCCATTCAGCGACGCCTTCCACATCAACCACGCCGGCGATGTTGCTACCGCAGTGGCAAACGTAAACTCCAATGCGTTCTTCAGTCATGGTTTATCCCTCCCCTCCCAAACTGGGCATGGGAAGCGCTTCTTTGGGCGGACGCTTGGGCTTCTCTTTGGTCGGCGCTTCGCTGAGGATCTTATCGAGCGCCGGCCGTGCACTCACGAACTCCGTGCCGATCCCCAATTCATCCGGGGATAGCCCGAAAGCCAAGCCCATCAGCTGGGTGAAGTAGAGGATCGGGATGTGATAGTCGGTGCCAAAATACTTGTTGACGTTATCCTGGAAAGCATCCAGATTGAACTGGCACATCGGGCACAGGGTGACGATCAGATCGGCCTCGTACTCGGCGGCGTTGTGCAGCAGGCGGCGGATTAATTCCATCGCCACCGGCTCGCTGATCTGGGTCATGTGCCCGCCACAGCAGTGCGCCTTCAAGGGGAAGTCGACCACCTCACTGCCCAGCGTCTTCATCAGATCGTCCAGCACAGTGGGGTACTCGTAATCGTCGTACTTCTTCTCGAAACCGGGGCGCACGATCAGGCAGCCGTAGTAAGGCGCCACGCGCAAGCCGTAGAGCGGCTTGGTGACCTTCTCGGCGATGGCCTCCAAGCCGACCGCCTCGGTGATCACTTGCAGCAAGTGCGAGGTCTTGACCGTGCCAGGCTCGTAATGCAGGTCGCCGGCCGCCAAGGCGGTGTTGACCTTCTCGGCAAGCTCGGGGGATTCGATCATGTAATGATCGGCCTTGCTAAGGTTGAGGAAACAGGCGCTGCAGGGGGCCACCAAGTGGCCATTGCCGTTCTGCTCGGCGGCTAGAGCCAAGTTGCGGGCTATCAATGCGTAGGCGGCCATCTGGTCCACCGCGATGACCTCGGTAGCGCCGCAGCAGTTCCAGTCCTCCACCTCAACGAATTCCAGGCCGAGGAGCGGCGCCACCGCCATCGCCGACTGGTGATAGGCTTTGGCGTTGCGCTCCAGCGAACAACCGGGATAGTAACCGTACTTCACAGCTCACCTCCCACTTCTCGGGCCTTGTTCAGGATGGCCTGCAATTGCTTGATCCCCTTGATGCGAGTAGGGGTAAGGTCCATACGGCCCTTCCGCAGCATCCCCAAGCCCATCGGCGCCATCTTGTACATATCCAAAGGATGATGGCGCAAGTGGTAGCGAGTCATCAGTCCTAGTTCAAAGCTACGCCCATACTTCTCGACGAAGTCTATGTAGGTCTCCGACCAGCCCGGCGCATCCGCAGCGGTAGATTCCCGATAGTAGCCCTCCGCAATGGCCTTGCGCTTGAGGGTGTACATGATATCGGTGATGTGAATCTCCTGCGGACAGCGAACCATACAGTAATAACAAGAAACGCAGTACCACGGCGTGTTACTGCGTAATACTGCTTCCCTCATGCCAGCGTTTATCATGGCAAAAAGCTGGCGGGGCGTATGATCCATGTCCGGACCGGAAGGGCAAGAGCCCCCGCACGTCCCGCATTGGATACAGAACTCCAATCGCGAATTCCCTGGAGTAGCTTTAACTACTTCCTCAAGGAAGCTCAAATCTGGGGCGCGTGCGGTCGGCTGCCTCTCAATGGTGGTAGCGTCAGCCGGCATAGCCAAGGGACACCTCCTCGTTCCCAAAAGCTAGTTTTTGTTCAACGGTCTCCGCCACTCCGCAACGTGCCCGCCGGGAGACGAAGCCGTGAGACTCCGCTTGCAAACACAAAACACCGAGTGCGGGACTCGGTAAACACCTATAACGAGTATAGGCAAATCTCCTAGCATGGATAGGGACATATGTCACACCCCTAAGGGGGGGTTTGTCCCTTCTTTATAGGGGGATTTTGTCACCCGAATCGGGGATGAAGAAGCCTGCTGGAGTGTATAATAAGACCAATGACGCTCATCCCCAATCAAGAATTGGGGCGATCGAGCGAAACGAACAGATCATTTCTTACTAGGTCTAAAAAATGCGACGCCTCCGTTACACACTGGTTATCCTGTTTGCCCTAACCGTAATCTTCCTGAATCTAGAACGGTTAGACATCGGTGAGACAGCCAACGCCATCGACATCCAGACCTTCGTCTACGTCCAAGCGGGGGCTTTCGTTCTGGCGATGATCGCAATTCCGGCGATGCGCAAGCTCTCCTCGCTGTGGTCGCTGGTGGGGATGCTGGCCATCTACTGGCTGCTCAAATTGGTTGTTCTTACCGGTCGCCCACCTTTTGGAGGGGTCTATACTTACCTCACCATTACCGAGATGGTAATGCTTTCGCTCTCCACCCTGCTGGCGCACCGGGTGGCGGAAGGGCTGCACGATATCGAGGAAACAGTCGCCAATATCACCCTGGAAGATGTCCAGAAGCGGGTGAAGGCCATCGACGAAGCCGACGACGAGATCGAAAACGAACTCGCCCGCTGCCGCCGATACCAGCGCCCATTATCGCTGCTGATCATCCAGGCCGACCCCAAGTCCATCCAGGCCTCCCTGCATCAGACCGTGCTCGAGGCGCAGCAAGCCATTATGACGCGCTACGTGACCACCAGCCTGGCGCGCTTGATCGGCAAAACGGCCCGCAGAACAGACCTGATACTGGAGCAGCCCACCAAGAACCGTTTCATCCTGCTGCTGCCGGAAACTGAAACCGAGACGTTGAATTCCTTGATCGAAAGGATCCGCAATCACGCCGAAGATCAACTCGGCGTAAGCGTGGATGTCGGGCTGGCAACCTTCCCCCTCGAAGCGCTCACCTTCGAAGAACTGGTCCGGCACGCCGAGGCCCAACTCAAGGTGCAGCGCAGAATAGCGCCTAATCCGGCAGTCGAGACGCGCTGACAGCCCGCTCCTCCAAAACGTTCCCGCCCCAATCCACCAAAACCGAAACTATGCTATAGTTGAGAGATAGTCGCGAGAAGCTGTACAAAGCGTACAGAAATGGTTATAGCCGTGTCGAGCAGGTCTGAGAGAGTGAACCCAGAATACCAGTGGTGGGAGAGATTTCAGGCGGGGAACCGTCTCCTGCGTGGAGAAGCCTATTACTTCGCCAAAAGGATCATGGACCTAGGCATCGTCCTGCTCGCCCTGCCGCTGTGGGTGCCGGTGATGGCGGTTTGCGCGCTGCTGGTCAAACTCGAAGACCCGAAAAGCCCGGCGGTCTACGTGCAGCAGCGCACCGGTAAAGGGGGACGCCGCTTCAAGATGTACAAATTCCGCACTATGGTCAGAGACGCAGACCAACTCAAGGAGCAGCTGAGCCACTTGAACGAGCTTCAATGGCCGGATTTCAAGATCACTTCCGATCCGCGTATCACTCCCCAGGGCAGATTCCTGCGCAAGACCAGCCTGGATGAACTGCCGCAGGTGTTCAACGTGATCAAGGGCGAGATGAGCCTGGTGGGGCCGCGCCCGACCTCCTTCAGCCCCAACACCTACGCCCTTTGGCAGACCAAGCGCCTGGACGTGTTGCCGGGCATCACCGGATTATGGCAAATCGAAGGGCGCGCCAAGACGGAATTCGACGAACGCCTGCGCCTGGATATCGCCTACATCGAGCGGCGCTGCCTTCGGCTGGACTTCACGATCCTGCTGCGAACGGTCTGGTCGGTCGTGCAACAAGAGGGCGCTTGAAGATGGGCCGCAAGATTGGCTACATCCTCTCTCGATTCCCCCACCTGCCGGAGACCTTCATCCTGCGGGAGATCAGCGAACTGAATAGGCTAGGCTGGCAGGTCTCGCTCTACCCATTGATCTACCAGCACCAAGAGGTGGTCCACCCACAGGCGGAAGCCTGGCTCGAGCACGTTCATGAAGTCCCCTTCCTCTCACTGGCAGTGATCGCCGAGAACCTGAGAACCCTGGTCAGGAAGCCCGGCCGCTACCTGAGCCTGCTCTGGCAAACGCTGTGGGGCAATCTGCCCTGCCTAAAGTTCCTGCTACGCGCCGCCGCCATCTTTCCAAAAACCGTGTACACCGCTTGCCTGATGGAGCGGGAGGGCATCGAGCAAATCCACGCCCACTACGGCACCCACCCGGCGCTAGCCGCCTGGCTGATCCACCGTCTCACCGGCATTCCTTACAGCGTGACCCTGCACGCCCACGATATCTACGTGAACCGCACCATGCTGGAGACCAAGCTGCGCCACGCCGCTCTGGTGATCACCATTTCGCAGTTCAACCGCCATTACCTGCGAGAAAAGGTGGGCGAGTGGCTGGCTCCAAAGGTCAAGGTGGTGCACTGCGGGGTCGATCCGGCGCTTTACCGAGCCGTCCCTATCCGCACCGGGGCCAGCGAGCGCTTCGAGATCGTCTCGGTGGGCAGCTTGCAGCCCTACAAAGGGCAAAGCTACTTGATCGAAGCCTGCGCCCTGCTGAAGCGAAAGGGCATCGCCTTCCGCTGCCGCATCGCCGGGGGTGGAGAGCTACGGGAAGCGCTCGAGGGTAGGATCGCCTCGCTCGGGCTTTCCGGCGAGGTCGGACTGCTGGGCGCCAGGAGCGAAGAGCAAGTCAGCGAGCTGCTGGGAGGGGCACACTGCTACGTGCAACCCAGCGTGATCACCCCGCAGGGCAAGATGGAGGGCCTGCCGGTGGCCTTGATGGAGGCCATGGCCAGCCGTCTGCCGGTGGTCGCCAGCTCGATCTCGGGCATCCCAGAACTGGTGCGGCACGGCGAGACCGGCCTACTGGTCCCGCCCGAAGACAGCCAGGCGCTGGCCGAAGCGATGCTGGAGGTCTATTCCGACCCCGAACTGGCGAAACGGCTGAGCGCCAACGGGCACGCTGCGGTGCTGGAAGGCTTCGACCTCCAGGCCAACGTCAAAGAGCTGGCCAGGCATTTCGCCCAAATCGAACTACGGCCAGCACGCCAGGCCAGGTCCGAGGCGCAGGTAGCGCAGACCTGAGCCAGGGCAACTCACAAAAGGAACAGGTATGGAATTACGGATTTACTTACAGATGCTGCAGCGCAGCTGGTACATCGTGGTGTTGACAGCCCTGGTGGCAATGGCGGTTGCGCTAGGCGCAGCCTTCATCATCGAGCCCACCTATCAAGCGACGACCAGCTTCGTGGTCAACCCCAACCTCTCGCTGATCGACCAGGAAGACGTGGTGCGCAGCCTGGAAGCGCTCGACAAACGCTCGATCATTACGACTTACGCCGAGATCCTGAACAGCGAACGCATCTTCAGCGAAGCGACCGCATCCCTGCAGATCCCCGCCTCCCAGCTGAGCAGCTACACATACAAGACGGTCGTGGCGCCAGAGGCCAACATTCTGGAGTTGACCGTCGAGGGGCCCAACCCTGAGGTGACCGCCTCACTGGCCAACAGCATCGGCCAGCAAGCCATCGACTACATCCGCGGGCTGTACACGGTCTACGAGATCAACTTCCTCGATCCGGCCACGACCCCCAGCCAGCCAGTGCGCCCCAGTCCGCTGCGCGACGGCGTGCTGGCCTTCGGGCTGGGCACGATCGCGGGTGCTCTGCTGGCAATCGTCCGCGAGCAACTACGCACGCCGCTCGAAAACCTGGTCCAGAGATCCCACGTGGACAGCTTCTCGAACGCCTTCACCCGCCAATATGTGACCAGCAAGCTAGCAACCGAACTGAGGAAATCGGAGCAGACCACGCTCTCCTTTGGGCTGGTGCGCCTTGAAGGGCTGCAGCGCTACATGGATGTACTCCCACCAGCCCTGCTGCAGGACGTGCTGCGCCAGGTCACCACCATCATGCGCAACCAGTTGCGCGGCAACGACGTGATCGGGCGCTGGGATGAGATCACCTTCTCCGTGCTGCTGCCGGATACCCCTCCCCAACCAGCGGTGAGCACCATGGGCCGCCTGCAACTGGCGCTCTCGAAGCCCATTCGCTACAGCCCGGATGGGGAGACCATGCTGCTCTACCCGCGGGTGGGGATCACCGAGCGGCAGGCCATGGATACCACCTCCGACATCGTCGGCAAGGCCGGGGAAGCGCTCAAGAAGGCCGGGCAAGAAGAAACCGGCCTGGCGCTCTACCGCCCGCGGCCAAACGCGAGACCGCGCTAAAGGGCCATCACCAGGAAAGCTCGCATGTCCTCCCCCACATTGCCCCAAGCCAAAGGCGTCCCCTTGCTGCTCTTCGCCTTACTGGCGCTGCTGTTAGGCGCCGGGCTGGGCATGGCGGTGGTGGGCGTGCCGGAGACAGTCACGCTGCTCATCCTGATCGCCGGGTTGTTCGCCTTTGGCATCTCCATACTGCGGGTGGAGATCGGGCTGCTGGTGCTGGTCTTTTTGACCTACACCCGCTTCTCGGATATCGCCATCAAGTTTCACGGCGCCCCATCGATCGCCAAATCCTTCGTGGTGCTGCTGGCTGGGGCGGTGGTGCTGCGCTGGATCGCGACCCGCGAGCGCCCAAAAGGCTGGCTGCGCCCGGCCTTCCTGCTGACCCTCTACGGCATGGTGGGTCTGGCCTCGATTCTCTACGCCGCCGACCCGGCAAGGACACAGAGCGCGGTGGAAGACTTCATCAAAGATGCCATCATCGTCCTTCTGGTCGTCGTGCTGCTGGACGGGAGAGAGCGCTTTCGCCAGGTAATCTGGACGCTGCTGGGTGCGGGCATATTCCTGGGGACGATCAGCGTCGTCCAGTACCTGACCGGAACCTTCAACGATTATTACTGGGGCTTTGCCCAAGCGCCGATACAGAACTTGGTCGGTGATACCAGCGGGCATCGCGTGTCCGGCCCGATAGGCGACCCCAATTTCTACGCCCAGATCATGCTCACCCTGGTACCGCTGGCGCTCGACCGCCTGTGGTCTGAAAGGAAGCGCGGACTGCGCCTGCTGGCCGCCTGGGCGCTGGTGGTGTGCGTCCTCACGGTGGTGTTCACCTTCTCGCGCGGCGCTTTCCTGGCGATGGCGCTAGCGCTGGGTCTGATGCTGCTCTACCGCCCGCCCAAACCGCTAACCTTGCTGGTTACCCTGGTCTTGGTGGTGGTGCTCTTCCAATTCGTGCCCTCCGAATACACCGCCCGCATCCTGACCCTTACTGAAATCTTACCTGGTGGTGATAGCTCCACGCCCACCGAGGTCTCATTACGCGGCCGCACCAGTGAGCTGCTGGTAGGCTGGATGATGTTCCGCGACCACCCCCTGCTGGGCATAGGCTACAACAATTACCAGGTGCATTACCTGGATTATTCGCGCCAACTGGGCCTCGACCCCAGGCTGGAAGCGCGCGCCGCCCACAATCTATACATCGAAATCGCCGCCGAAACCGGCTTGGTGGGCCTGGCAGCCTTCAGTATATTGCTATGGCAAACCCTGAAAGGCATCTGGCAGGCCTGGAAAGCCTTCGAAGCCAACAAAGACCGGCAAATGGCCGAGATGGTGGCCGCCTTCGGGGTGGGCCTGATCGGCTACCTGGCAGCCGCCATGTTCATCCACGACGCCTACCCACGCTACCTGTGGCTGCTACTCGGCATCGGCCTGGCATTGCCGAACGTCGTGAAGCAAGAACTGAGCCCTGTCGCTGGCTATGCGCAAGTGGCCTTAAATTATGAGGGGGTCGAGGATCTTTGATGCGAAACAAAGCGCCCATTTTCATCAACGGCTTCCAGCGCGGGGGCACCAACCTGCTGTTCAACCTGATCGGCTCCCATCCCCAGGTCGTTCTACTCAATAGCGAGACCCACGAGGTCTTCTACGGCAGGAATTACGAGCCGGTGAAGAAATGGCTCCATCGCGCCCTGTACCTGCCCATCCTGATCGGCACCCGCCAGCACACCTTCTGGCCCTACCGGCTCTACGAGCGCCGCCCCCTATCCAAATTCCTTATGCGCTACGCCGACATGCTGCTATACACGAATCGGGAGAAAGAAGGGGAGATGCCCGTCAAGGGAGGCCAGGACCCCCACTTGCTCTGCAAGAACGTCAACGCCGTCGCCCTGACCAGCCACATCCTCGCCGAAATGTACCCACAAGCGGCTTTCATCGGGCTGGTGCGCAACGGCCTGGCACTGTGCGAAGGTTTCATGCGGCGCGGCTGGCCGCCGGAGAAATTCGGCGCTTTCTATACTACGATCTGCGAGCGGATGATCCGTGATGCCGAGCAAATGCCTCATTACCACCTGGTGACCTTCGAAGAGATGATTGCAGATCCCCTCTCTTTTATAAGGAAGGTCTATGTCTTGCTCGGATTGGATGCCAACCTAGTCACGCGCCTGCGCCTGCAATCCAGACGCTCGATGAACAAAACAGGCAAGCATGAATACACCTTCGGTAGCCGCGACCGCCAGGTGCACTGGTTCGCCATCGATGAGGTCGAGCAGCAAATTCGCAAAGACGTCAACGAGAACCAGATCGCTCGCTTGAGCGAGGCGGATAAAGAGGCGTTCCTGAGCGAAGCGCGAGATACGATGCAAAAGCTAGGTTACCTCGACAGCGCCCGGAAAGCGACGAGCGAGGTTTGAACTAATGCAAGATCTGGCCGGCGCCACCATCCGCGGCACCTTATGGACCTACGCCTCCATCTATGGCGGCAAACTGCTGAACTTCATCAGCACCACCATCCTGGCCTGGCTGCTGCTCAAGGAGGACTTCGGGCTGGCCGGCTATGCGCTGGTGGTGATCAACTTCCTCAACGTGCTCAGCGACCTGGGCGTCGGCATGGCGCTGATCTACCACCGCAAGAAGCCCAAGATAGCGGATACCGCCTTCTGGCTGAGCCTGCTGACGGGGGTGGTGCTGTTCGCCCTCACCTGGCTGATCGCACCATTGGTGGGGACCTTCTTCAACGACCTGCGCGCCGTCCCGCTGACGCGCGTGCTCGGCTTGAGCTTCCCGATCTCGGCGCTGAGCAACGTGCAAGGCTCCCTGCTGCAGAAGCAGCTGGATTTCAAACGCAAATTCATCCCCGATGTCATCAGGGCGGCCAGCAAAGGCATCATCTCAATCGTGCTGGCCCTATTGGGCTTGGGCGCCTGGAGCCTGGTGATCGGGCAGGTGGGCGGCCTGCTGGTTTCCACGCTCAGCTATTGGCGAGCAGTTCCCTGGCGACCAGCGTTCAATTTCGTCTCCGACCAGGCCCGCGCCCTGCTAGGCTACGGCGTCAGCATCATCGCCGTGAACGCCCTGGGCGTTTTCCTGCTCAACGTGGACTACCTGCTGGTGGGGCGCTACATGGGGGCGGTGGCACTGGGGGTGTACACCCTGGCCTTCCGCGTCCCCGAACTGCTCATCAAGCAGTTCTGCGGCACGCTCGCCAAGGTGATCTTCCCGGTCTACGCCAAACTGCGCGACCAACCGACCACGCTCAACCAGGCCTTCATCGCCACGATGCGCTACGTGACCATGATCACCATCCCGCTCGGGCTGGGGCTGGCCCTGCTGGCTGAGCCTTTCGTGCTCACCTTCTTCTCGGCGAAATGGGAGGAGGCCATCCCGGTAATGCGGGCGATCTCGATCTATGCCCTGCTGCTCTCGCTGGCCTTCAACGCCGGCGACATCTTCAAGGCCCAAGGGCGGATGCGCATTCTGACCAACTTACAGCTGGTACGCGCGGCGGTCCTGATGCCTGCCCTGTGGTGGGCGACCACCCAGATCGGCACAATCGTTGCGGTGGGCTGGACGCAGGCCGCCGTGGCGCTGTTCAGCAGTTCGCTCGACCTGACCGTGGCCGCCCACATGTTCAAGACGCCCATCCGCCAAGTCTTGGGGGCTTTCGGCCCGTCCTTCACCAGCGGAGCGCTGATGGCCGCGGGGGTCTACGGCTGCCTGCTGATGCTAAGCGCGGCCCCGCCTATTCTGCAATTGCTGGTTTGCGTCGTGGTGGGGGCGGCCATCTATTTGGGAACCTTGTGGCTGCTGCAGCGCAAGCTGGTGCTGGAGAGCAAAGCCATCCTGCGCGCCGCGCTGCTTAGGAGATGAGCGTGCACGTCGTCCAGCTTATCGACTCACTCAATTGGGGAGGCGCACAGAAACTCTTGCAAACCTTTGCAGAGACCGCCAGACCCTCGCTAAAGCGACTGACTATCATAAGTTTGCGGGAGACGCACCCCGGCGTGACAATTCCAGACCAGCTTAGGCGTGCGGGATGCGAAGTGATCACGTTGCCAGCCAGACACCTCTTC